>Ga0268282_1000169_pt1 | contig 37960 bp, 29 predicted proteins | sample saktaG_12_FD_190133 | JGI IMG/M metagenome (GOLD analysis project Ga0268282, IMG submission 190133) | Saline water microbial communities from Sakinaw Lake, British Columbia, Canada - sak_2011_5_24_120m | ecosystem: Environmental > Aquatic > Non-marine Saline and Alkaline > Saline ...
GAACCTATGGCTTTTTGCTTCTGCTATATGTGATAGTGGGATTAAAGCTTTTTCTCAACCTGGGTAGCGGCTTGCTTAGCTTTCATTCTATGCTTTGTTTTCTAGGTGCAGTTACCATTTTCATTCCTACATTTATCGCTATGCTTCAAAACGATGCAAAAAGACTTTTAGCTTGGTCTACTGTAGGACAGGCAGGTTACATAATCTTAGGAATTGCCTTTGGAACGAACTTAGCTTTGGCCGGAGGCATATTTCACTTCTTCAATCACGCGTTATTTAAAGCACTTTTGTTTTTAGCTATAGGTGCAGTCGAATTTAGGACCCAAACGAGGGATTTGGATTCATTAGGTGGTCTGGCTAAGAAAATGCCGGTTGTTTTCATCTGTACTATAGTGGGTATTTTTGCGTTGATTGGAGTACCTTTGACCAATGGATTTGTCTCCAAGTGGTTAATCTATAAGACTTTAATTCTTGAAGGATCTCCATTTTTAGCCTTTTTTGCGTTGGCAGGGACCTGGGGTACGATACTTTACTGCTATAAGTTGATTCACAATGTGTTCTTGGGACAGCTTCCTGAAAAATATAAAGACATACAGAAATCACCTTTAAGCATGCAACTACCGATGATAGTTTTGTCACTTGCGATTCTTCTCTTCGGTATCCTTCCAGGTATCCCCCTCAAAGTTATCAATTCAATCGGGATTTCTTTTGGTTTTGAATCTTTAAATGTTACCTTATGGGGGATTTCCTCAGAGACCGGAACCTTAAATACAATAAACATTTTTTCAGCAGTGTTAGTAGCTGGTATTATTGTGTGGATGCTTTTTCGATTGGGCGCAAAATCGGTATCGGTTGCTCAGGATGATAGTTACGCCGCGGGAGCACATGCGCCAGTGGATAAATATCATTATACTGCCGAATTCTATAATCCGTTGCATAGAATGATAAAGCCTTTCCTGAGGGACATAGTAGATGAATTTTATTATTGGATCGCTTCTTGTATTCAAAGGCTTGCTGGCATTATAAGACGCATATACAGCGGTGATGTGGGTTACTATGTAATGTATATCATTCTATTCTTAGCACTTTTAATTTTCGTTCAGCTTAAGTGGAAACCATGGTAATAAAAGTAATGCAGCTAATTCTTTCTCCAATTTTGGCACTTGTGGTGGGCGTGTTCTTTTTAGGTTTAGCCAGGAAGATTATGGCGAGAATCCACTGGCGGTATGGCCCTCCTCTTATCCAGCCGGTTATCGACATGATTAAATTATTTTATCAAAAAAGCGTATCACACGGATCCATGTTTGACCTGGGCTTAATCCTTTCTTTAGCCGGTTCTATAGTAGTGGTCTTATTTTTGCCTTTCGGAAAAATGTGTCCTTTGAGTGATTCTGGTGGACTACTGGTGATTCTTTACATTATGCTGCTTGCACCTTTAGGTCTTGCGCTATCGGGAGGACAGGGAGCTAACCCAAATATCAGTATCGGCATCTCACGCAAACTCATTCTGAGCTTGGGATATGAAGTGCCTTTACTCCTTGTACTGCTGGCAGTAATGACCCATTATAAAACAATCTCTATATTGCAGGTTGTAAACGCCCAGCAGAATACAGGTTGGTCCCTTATTTCTTTTCCGCTATTTTTATCAGGCCTTTCATATTTTCTTATCTTGCCTGCGATACTCGGGATAAGGCCGTTTGATGTGAGTTCGGCGCCTCAGGAGATCTCTTCCGGTCCGATGGTGGAATACGGCGGCAAATATTTGGCCCTGGCCACTATTGAACACGCTTTTGTCTTGTTTATTAGTATCGCTCTTTTTGTAAATTTGTTCCTGGGAGGAGCAGCTAATCCAGTTATCTTCTTTGTGAAAATGCTGGTAGTCTTTGTGCTTGACCTATGTATAAATGCTGTCTTCCCAAGGTTTAGAATCGAACAGGCAATTAAATACTTGTGGAAGTGGCCTACACTGCTGGCCTTTCTGGGTTTGATCATAAGCTTGGCCATAAGGAGTTAACAGTTGGATAGAAACCAGATTACAAAATGGCTTAAAGCCCCTGCCAAGATGGCTAATAAATATTCGCTGCACGTGATATATTTTTGCACCGGCTGTGGAATTATTGAAGTTCCGCCGGTTATAACCGCTCGCTGGGACGCGGAGCGATTCGGGGTAATTCCTGTAGCCACACCCAGGCAAGCAAATCTGTTTCTAATCACAGGATATGTTTCAGTAAAAACTTTGAGGGCTATTATAAGGACATACGAACAGATGTATGAGCCCAAATATACCGTAGGTTTCGGCTCTTGTCCTATAAATGGCGGGATGTACTGGGATTCCTATAATACGATAAAACACTTAGACAAGTATATTCCTATAGATGGCTGGATTGCCGGCTGTATGCCCAGGCCTGAGGCAATATTTATTGCTGTAACCCATCTTTGGACGCTGATCGATAAAGGAATGGCAAACGGATACGTAAAATATAGAGAGAATTACGAATACTATAGAAAGAACCAAGAAAAGATATTGGGCAAACTTGATTGGCCGTTTTTATACTCAATAAATGAGGGTAAATAAGTTGCTAAAAGAAGAACTCGAATCAGTCTTCAAAGAGCTTTCGGTAAATATTATCGAGGATACAAGAATTACAGTAACTGCCAAAAAAGGGCAGGTATTAGCAGTATTAAGGTTCCTAAAGGATAAGGGATTTGAACATCTGGCTCTTATTTCTTGCGTTGATTGGATAGAAGAGAACGAATTTGAACTGGTTTATATTCTTGCACCTTATATGCAGAGCAATGAAGAATACACTGATAGAGAAAAGGTACACTTAATTGTGAAAATAAGGATTCCAAGAGAAAAACCCCAGTTCGAGACCATAACCAACCTTTTCCAGAATGCAGAACCCTACGAACGTGAAATACATGAGCTTTTCGGCGTGGTATTTGAAGGGCATAAAAGATTGACGCCGCTCTTTTTAGACAGGTGGAAACAAATGCCCCCATTCAGAAAAGATTTCAACACCCGCGAATATGTTAAAAAAACTTTCGGTGACAAAAAGGAATCCTGATATCTGCCTTAAAATTTTAATTTGTACCAATATCTAACGTTAAGACAAAAAGGTGGTGCTTAAAAAGTGAACGTAAAGACTGACGTATTAATTATAGGCGGAGGCCCGGCTGGCATCCAGGCAAGCAGGATGTTAAAAACACTGCATCCGCCGCTGGATGTCGTTGTTCTAAGGCCGGAGCAATATTCTATGATATATTGCGCCATTCCCTATGTTCTCGAAGGACTGGTCGAACCAGAAAAGTCGTACAAAAAAGATGAGCTTATAACCTCTGTTGCGGCCCGGCTCTTCAAAGAAAGGGCGGTGTCGGTGGATTTTGATGCAAATGTTGTAAAAACAGATGCCGGCCATACTTTTTATTACAAAACTCTGCTGATTGCCACAGGAGCAAATCCTTTTGTGCCGATGCTCAAAGGTAAAGAACTCGAAAGAATCCTTACCGTGAAAACCGGCTCCGATATGCAAAACATTCTTGACTTAATTGACGCGGGAGCAAAAAGTGCCGTTGTCATTGGCGCTGGTGCCATAGGCATCGAACAGGCACTGGCGTACAGACGCAGAGGTATGGAAGTTCATCTGGTCGATATGGCGTCTCATCCGCTGCCGGCTATGTTAGACGTGGATTTTGCAGAGTCAGTCACTAATATTTTGGAGCAGGAAGGAATTAAGCTATATCTTGGCAGGAAATTGGTGTCATTTGAGGGCAGAAATGCTGTTAGGACTGTTGTACTTGATGACGGTACCACTATAAAGCTAAACGAGAGAAAAGATTTTGTTATAGTTTCGGTTGGCGTAAAGCCTAATCTGGATTTGTTTTTTGGAACTGACTTGGAAATTGGTCCTGATGGGCTCATCATTAATAAAAATATGCTGACCAACCGAGAAGGCGTTTATGCCGCGGGAGATTGCTGCCAATATTATTCCGGAATTGACGGCAAAGCAATCGGCGGCAAGTTGGCTACAAATGCCGTCCCAATGGCTAAAGTTGCTGCATTGAATATTCTTGGGTTCGATGCTGAATTCCCGGGGTTATTCAATGGGGCTGTAACTATCACTGGAGAGTTACGGGTGGGAGGAACAGGTTTTACCGAAAAGATTGCTAAACAAAGAGGATTAGATGTTTCTTCCTCATTCGGCGAAACTACCACCCGGTTTCCTATGATGCCTGGAGCTGGTAAAGTTAAGGTAAAGCTTGTTTACGAAAATAACACCAAACGCATTGTGGGTGGACAGGTGATAGGCACCGAAGCAGTGGCTGAGCGTATTGATATAATAACTTTAGCGATACAACACAGAATGACCGTTTCAGAGCTGTCCGGTTTAAGCTATTGTGCCCAGCCTTGGCAGACATTTTTCCCTGCCCGCAATGCCATCGTCTCTGCTGCCACTACAGCATTTTTGAAATCTAAAAGTCTTTTGAAGGTATAAATAGAGTTAAAGAAATATTGAGAAGACTATGAGTGAAACTCCACAAAAGGATGTACAGCAGGCATTATCAAAAGTAATGCATCCGGAGATTAACTATAGCTTAGTTGATTTGGGGATGATTAAGAACTTGGTATACAGGGAAAAGAAAGTAAGCCTTATTTTGAAGCTTCCCTTTCTACAAGTTCCTGTTAAGGACCTTGTAATTGAAAATATAAAAAAGACGTTAGCTGACTTGGATAGCTCTATCCTTGTAGAAATAAATATTGAAGAAATGAGTCAGGAAGAACGCAGTAATTTTACGAAAATGGCTAAAGAGGGATGGAAATTATAAACATGAATTTGAGTAGCAAGATGAGTAGCTCTCCCAGAGAGCTTGAGCTTTATTTCGGGCCGCAGCATCTGGGTATGGTTGGTAATTTCAGCATTACTCTCAAGGTCGAGGGTGACCGTATCTTAGAGGCACAGGCCAATCCCGGCTATCTCCATCGCGGTTTTGAAAAATTGATGGAATACAGAACCTGGATACAGAACTTCCCGATGGTCTGCAGAATAAATGTAGTAGAGCCGGACTCGATGGAAATGATATATGCAATGGCGGTCGAAAAGCTGGCGCAGATAGAAGTTCCGGAAAGGGCCCATTTCGTGAGAAGTATTTACCTTGAGCTTGCCAGGGTCGGTTCGCATCTGTTTGGCTTATGGGCCTATGCCAATATGCTCGGCTTTGATACTGTGGCTCAGTGGGCAATGTATCACCGAGACCTTATCCTGGACCTGTTTGAGGAACTGACTGGCGGCAGAGTCTATCACATATACATATGGCCGGGGGGTGTAAGACGTGATTTCCCGCCGGGATTTAAGGATAAAATTGTAAACACACTGCATTCCATAGGCGGCTGTGTGCCGGATTACGATTCGACTTTTTTCAATAACCGTCTGTTCTATGAAAGGGCAAATGGGATAGGTAAAATAAGTCAAGAACAAGCAAAGCAATGGGGAGCAACCGGACAAACTTTAAGAGCAACCGGAATGAAATTTGACATTAGAAAAGTCGAACCCTATGCCGCCTATAGCAAGGTTGACTGGGATGTCCCTGTAAGAGAAGACGGCGATGTCTACTCGCGGGTCTGGGTTATAAGAGATGAGATGATTGAAAGCGTTCATATGATATTCAAGCTGCTCGATGCCATGCCCGAAGGCCCCGTTTATAACAGGATACCTAATCCATTTAAGTGGAAGGTGCCTAAAGGTGATGCTTATGTAAGATGTGAATCTTCACGCGGAGAATTAGGTCTTTATATGGTCAGCAACGGCGGTGATAAGCCTTACAGGGCGCATTTCAGAACTCCTTCCTATCCTAATGGCTTGATTATCTTGGAAAAGTTATTGAAAAATGCCAGTATCGCTGATGTCGGGAATATAATGATAAGTTTGTATGTAGTTGCTCCAGAGATAGACAGATGAAAGAAAAAACAACAGATAAAAAAGGTAGTCTCTTAAGTCCCTTCAAGGCAGTTAATTATTTGTTCAAAAAGCCGCGTACTCTGAGGTATCCTTTTGAACCCAAAGAGCCGGCGCTGCGATATCGAGGTTTTCATCTCAACGACTGGGAAAAATGTACCGGCTGCGGCAACTGTGCCGATATATGTCCGAATGAAGCTATCACAATGGAAGAGATACCTGAGATAGAGTCAAAGCCCGGCGAGAAAAATGAGCGTCCCAAACTTGACTATGGCAGATGTTGTTTCTGTGGATTATGCGTGGATATTTGCCCTCCTGCTTCCCTGAGACTATCCAGGGACTATTTCCATATCCACTTTGATACAGATACTTTTACTTTTATTCCGAAGGACGAAAAAACTGACGAAGAGCATTTCCTCGGTTCCGAACAGTATTCTATTCTTAAAGCAAGCCTGGCACACCGCAAACAAAACCACGAAGGATTTAGCTCTGACCTTGACTATGCCTTATTTGAACCGAAGCGTGTAACCATGCCCGAGGTCAAACCTGAGGAAAGGAAATTATCCTTTATCGAACAGGTAATAGGTTACAACAAAGAGGAGGCCAAAGCCGAAGCCTCCCGCTGCCTCGAATGTAAGTTATGCGAGGAAGCCTGCCCCGCACATCTGAAGATTTCCGATTACATCAGGGCTATTTACGAAGACAAGCCTGGTGAATCCTTAAAGAAAATATTTGAGGATAATCCGATCCCTTCAATTTGTGGAAGAATATGTATGAAACACTGTGAAACAGCTTGCTCTTTGAGTATACGGGGAGAAGCGCTGGCTGTAAGATGGCTCAAGAGATTTGTTGCGGATTCTATTAAAGATTACAAAACTGCTTTAGAACTTAAGTCGGCCGAACCAACCGGCAAGAAAGTTGCTGTTATAGGTGCAGGGCCAGGCGGTTTATCCATAGCTTATTTTCTCATTTTGAAAGGTCATAAGGTAGTTGTATTTGACTCCTTGCCCGGTGGCGGCGGAATGGTGCGGATAGGTCCACCGCTTTACAGATTGCCTATTGAAGCAATAGATAAGGATGTCAATCATATTGCTTCTTTGGGAGTTGAGTTTAGATTTAATACTACGGTGGGCAAAGATATTTTATTTGAAGATATTCTAAAAGAATATGATGCGATCTATCTTGGCATAGGAACAACTGTAAGCCGCTCCACAAAGGTAAAAAATATTGATAAAGCCCACTTGGCTCTTCCGTTTCTACAGGCGAACAAAATCACAGAGCCGATCAAGGTTGGCAAAGAAGTAATCGTTATCGGCGGTGGAAATGTGGCTATGGACGTAGCAAGAGAAGCTCTGCGTTTGCAATATATGCAATATCCTAATACAGAGGTAGTAACTAAAACGGTTTCTCTGGAAGATTGGGACGAGTTGCCGGCAACGGAAGATGAAATCGAAGAGGCAAAGGCAGAAGGAATTCAATTTAATCCCGCCTGGGGTCCAAAAGAGGTTAAAGTCGAAGACGGTAAAATTAAGGGATTGTTATGTCTGAAGGTTAAGTCGGTATTTGACGAACAGGGCCGGTTCAGCCCCACTTTTTATGAGGAAAAGCAGATGTTCTTGGAGGGTGATATGATAATCGAGGCCATTGGCCAAGCCCCTGACTTTGCGTTCATCCCGAAAGAGCTATTTGAAAAACTGGAGTTTACACCACAAAGAAAAGTGAAGGTCGACGAGAATGGTATGACCTCAATTTCCAAGATATTTGCCGGCGGTGACATAGTAAATCAAAACTTAGATGCGGTTACTGCCATTGCCGACGCAAAGTTAGCAGCAGAGGGAATCCATAGAATGCTCTATAAAAGATAAGGAGTCATTGCCAATGGAAGTTTTGGTTTAGGTATTAAGATGGATTCCGGTTTTCCGCTACATGCAAAGGATATACTGTTACAATCGGACACGGCCATTTTGAACCGCCTTGGCTTCAGTATCGCACGGTTGACTGAGCAGACGGACCCCATGTTTACGATCAGATATTGTCAAATGTTGTGTATGGAATTTTTTGGGGCTCAAAATAAGAGCCGCTTCTCGGACTGTTTTCATCTTTTCATCAGCCCAACCTCCAAAGCCAGATTCGGCAAAGTCCTGGTGCTTGGCGCCGGCACACATCTGGCTTCGGCTGGGGCGTGATTACATGAGAACAATCTCGCCGAAGGCAAGTCCATATCCCTTTCGGCTGCCCGTATTGAGCGGTTCATGATTCAAGCGGTAATCTCCTTGATACCATCTACAAACTTAATTCCTCGAATAATCGTGTCCTTTCAGCAGGCCTGAAAAAAAACTAAGTTTTCCAGGATACGTCGGTGCAATGGAGGCGGGGGGATTCGAACCCCCGTCCCGAGATGTTTCAAGACAAGCTTCTACATGCTTAGTCGTTTGAATGTTTTTTCGCCTTACTAAGCGCCAAACGACAGGCACTTAACTCGGCTATTTCGGAGAGATCTCACCTTACCGGCCCGAAAAACCGGCTCGGCCAGCCTGCTGTTTGACGCCCTTACCCAACCCACAGGCAAAATCAGGCAGGACGGGCCGCTAATTAAGCAGCCATGCGCAACTGAGAGTTGCCAATTAAAAATTAGTTGCCGGATGATTAGCCAGGCCAACCGGCGTCCTGAACATGCGACTTGGCTCTCCACCATCCGGTCGAAGCCATTCGCCCCCGTATTCACTTGTCAAATCCGCTTGCTGCTAACCAACAGCTATCCACAATCCGAAGCCATATTATATCACTTACTACGCCATATCACAAGAAAAGTTTGGTTCCGGACGATTATAAAGTGCCGGGCTGCACTATTATGCCTCCGGATAGACCCACGGTTTTCGGTATTCCCGGCGGAGTAGTTTGTTCGCATCGGGGTCGCCGACGATTCTTTCCTTCTCGCCGTCCCATTGGACGCTCCTGCCGATCTTTAGCGACAGCATGCCGAGCAGGCTCATATTTGTCGAGCGGTGGATCAGCTCGATATCGCAGATGGGGCGGCCGCCGTTCTCGATACAATTCAGAAAGTCGATCCACAACCCCCTGATATTCTGCTGATCCGGCTCATTGAGCTGCGGCTCTTCGTGAATCTCCTTCTGGCCCCTGCCGGTCGGGAAGAACGTCCAGCCATTCTGCCAGCCCATGTGGAACGTGCCTTTGGTGCCGTAGAAAAAGCAGCCGACCCTCTCGGTTTTCTCGGCCGGGTTGCCCGCGAACTGGCGATGCTCCCAGAAAGCGGTGAAGTCCTCGAACTTATACGTTGTGAGCAGGTGGTCCGGCGAATCGGTGGTTTGCTCCTCTTTTGTGAAGACCGGCGGGCCCTTGATTGGCCGTCCGCCGGAGGAGTAAACGCTTTTTGGCCATTTCTCTTCCATGATCCAGAGAATCTGGTCCACCCAGTGCACGCCCCAGTCGCCGAGCGTGCCGTTACCATAATCGAGGAATTGTCGAAAGCCCCTCGGGTGCATTTTCCTGTTGTACGGACGCAGCGGCCCGGGCCCGCACCACATATCCCAATCCAGACCCGCGGGAGGTTGCTCATTGGGTGTCGGTCTTTCGGGGCCACCTCCGGAGAGGACAAACGCTCGGACCATGCCGATTTTTCCCGCCCCGCCATCTCTGAGGAATTTCATGCCGGAGACGTTATGAGGTGATACCCTCCGATGCGTGCCGACCTGGACGACCCGGTTCGCAGCGCGGGCGGCGTTAACCATCGCCCTGCCCTCCATTATCGTATGGCCGATGGGCTTTTCCACATAAACGTGGGCGCCGGCTTTGACTGCGGCGATGGTAGCCAACGGATGCCAGTGGTCCGGCGTAGCGACAATGGCAATGTCCGGCTTCTCCTTGTCAAGCAGCTCGCGGTAGTCCTTGTACTTTTTGGGTTTATCACCGGTAAGATTTTCCACCTTCGCGGCCGCAGGATCCAACTGCCGCTGGTCCACGTCGCACATAGCGACGATTTTGCACCGGCCGGACTTAATCGCTTCTCCCGTGATATTCATGCCCCACCAGCCGCTGCCGATAAGAGCCGTGCGATAAGTTTTGCCGCTTCCCGCTTTGATTATATTCGGTACCGACAGGGTCAACCCGGACGCTACCGAGCCTTTGAGAAAAGCGCGACGATCTATAGCCATGATAAGTTTCCTTTCCTTCTGTGGCGAGGCCGTGTGGCGAGGGCGTCCCGCCCTCGCTATAAACACAAGGCCAAGATGGCCTCTCCACTCCTTGTGTCCCGCTGGCATCTTGCCAACGCTAGGGATCAAGGGCAAGATGCCCTCGCCACGCTGTATATTATTGCCACTTCTTAGCCATTAATCTATCAATCCAACCCCACAAGTCAACGAAAAATCTGATTCGCCCTGCCAGTCCTGGTACCCCGCGGAATCCCAAAATTGGCTTTGTTTGGCTTTGTTTTTCGCCGCCTTCAAAGCGTATAATCCCTCATAATCCCCTTTTATATAGATACTTACGCTCACTCTGCCCTTTCAAAATTGGGTTTGTTTTTTCAACTCGGGTTTTCAACCCCCAGATAAATCTGGGGGCTAAATAAGATTGGCTTTGATTGGCATTTCCTATTAACCGCAGAGCCCGCGGAGAACGCAGAGGAAACAGAGTCTGTAATTTCATAGTCTGCAGCCAGTTACACATGCGTGAGTCTTTAAACATGAGAAACCTCCGCGTACTCGGCGTTCTCGGCGGTAAAATATAAATTGGCTTTGAATTGGGTTTGTTTTCACCAAGTGTCCAATCCAATATATTCCTCGTATCTCCTTGTTATAATTGACTTTGTGTTCATTATGCCCTTTCGAAAATTGGCTTTGTTTTTTCAACTCGGGTCTTCAACCCCCAGATAAATCTGGGGGCTAAATAAGATTGGCTTTGATTGGCTTTGTTTTTCGCTGCCCAAAACCGTCCAAAATCACAAAAATCTCCATAAACCTTTACCATTAATGACTTAATATTATTTTGCCTATTTTAACATTGGCTTTGTTTTTTCAAATAGCCCTGCCGGGAAGCCGCCACGACCGGTCATTGCGAGGCCCGAAGGGCCTCGGCAATCTTCTTTTTATAAACTAAAATTCAAGGTACAACATAAAAATACAATTTGACATATACCACGAACCATGAACTAAGAACTCGTTTTGACTAATCCATTAGTTAACTGTATATTATATTATATTAAGAGTTAAAAATCAATCGAAATCTGAAAAAATCTCCGTGAGACGGCACTTGCTGCATGTGGCACGTGATCCAATCGGTCGGGATGATTATGAATGCGAGGGATATGCCGGTTACATAAACATTATCCATCTTTTAAAAACGACATGAGCACTATGGAGAATTAACAAGGGATTTGCTCGCTTTTTCAGTTCCGCCATAAGCACCCATATTAATAAAACATCCGCGTGGATGTGGCTCATACATGACTGGTGTCAATGGATCGCCAGCATCAATACATGGGCTGGTTACGTCATCTATTACCCAGCTTTCGCTGTTGGGGTTCCACCGCCCCGCCTGCGATTTCAAATGATAGTCGCCATCTACCCATAAATCGTCATTCGGATCACTCGGCTCGATAATTACGTTCGGATCATTCACATCCACCCAATAACCCGGGTCTGCAAACAGCGGATCCAAATCGATGTTGCCTGTGCCCGGCCAGCCACCTTGAACGTCGCTATAGGCAACTACGATTTCAGAATTGTCGTTATTCCAAATTTCGTCTCTCCCGTTCCAAAGGATGCAGCTGATTATCATGATGGTACTCGGTTCCTTCTGTGCCCGCGAGTTGCAAGCCAAAACGCTTCCCCTCGGTGCTGAGTTCCCGCTGAAGGTGCAGTTAGTGAGGATCGGGTTGCTCTGATCATTGGACAGCACACCACCGTAAATCTGTGCCGTGTTTCCAACCAATATGCAGTTTGCGAGGGTGAGGTTGCTGGTATGGTTGTACATGGCGCCGCCATAGAAGTCTACCGAGTTCGCGGTGAGCCTGCAACCAGTCAGTATTGGGTAGCTGTTGAAGTTACTCATTCCTCCGCCATACTCTGCCAAATTGGCTTTGAATGTACAGTTGGCGAGCTTTGAGTTGCTGTTACGTTCGTTCATCATCCCACCACCATATCTGGCTGAATTCTCAGAGAAGGTACAGTTGATCAGGACAGGATTGCCATCATGATCGTTACTCATCCCGCCGCCAATTCCGGACTGGTTGGCGCTGAAGGTGCAGTCGATGAGGTTAGGACTGCCATACCAGTTATACATCCCGCCACCATAACCAGCCGCATTACCAATGAAGGTGCAATTTGTTAGAACAGGATTGCTATGTATGCCGCCATTGTGCATGCCGCCACCATAATGGGCCTCATTCCCGCTGAAGATGCAGTTCATGAGGATCGGGCTGCTGTTCCCGATATTGTCCATCCCACCGCCATGCCAGGCGGAATTTCCTTTGAAAGCACAGTTGCAAATCCTTGGTGTACCATACTGATTGAACAATCCTCCGCCGTTATTGTGGGCAAATACATTGGCATTGCCAGCACTGATCGTAAAGCCCTCAAGAACGGTGGTCTCATCCGCGCCGCGGCCAGTCACCACATTGTAGCTGTTTTCGGCCCGTGTCGGTTCGTTTTTCAAATCAAAAGGATCATCGACTTGAATGTCATCGCCGTTTAAGTCGCCGCTGAGTATGGTTTCGTACAGTTCGATGTCTCTCGCGTCGGGATTCGGCTCACCAAGGCCTGCGTAGCCTCCTTTGAGCGTCACACCGTTGATAAGCCAGAAAGTTGCCTCGCGGTCACCGGGTGTTTGAATCGCTCCCTGGTCCGGCATGTATATGCCCTGTGCAACTCGAATTTCGACCGGCTTTTCGGCAGAGTTGGCATCGGCCATAGCATCTTGTAAATAAATATATGCATCTTCCCAACATGAGCCGTTATTGGCCCAGGCGGCATCATCATCAACGTAGATTATCTTTCCCGCAGCAGCAGTGCACAATATCGCCAGTAAGAATACCGACATCATCAGGCATGTAGTTCGATTCGTTACTTTCGACATAGTCATATCCTCCAAAATAGCCCTAAAACCAGCCGGAATTAAAATTATTCATAATTCCCTATTTCAAAAGTCCATGTACTCCTGCATTCGTTACACTTTTTCTGCAGAATATTTGGATTATAAGAAATATTCGTACCGGAGGGATTGTTGAAAATTGATCTACACTTCTACTCATCTAAGCATAAAGGTCCGTTTTGCGTGGATTCGGAAAATCTTATTGGCGTCTGGTTCGCGAGTGCGGTATCATACGTTTCATACGGAAATACGATGGACGAAAATAGGACGGACGATAGACGACTCATCCCTCGTCATGCGTCTCTCGTCCCTCAAACTGGGTAGGAGAAAATGTGACAAATGGTCAAACGAAAGATACTTCTAACGCTTATATTGTTCGCAGCTTTGCTCGGTTCACTTGCCCATGAATGTCAGGGGCAGGAATATCCTTATCGCTGGGTTTACGTATCGAGGTCGCTCCAGCGAGACAGCGACCTTGTCGATATCAAGAACATCGTCAAGACCGCCTCGGAGTCCGGGCTGAACGGGATGGTTCTGGCAGCGGGGCTCGACAGGCTCGACGGCCGGGACCCGGAATACTTTACAAGGCTTAAGCAAGTCAGGCAGCTCTGCAAGCAGCAGGATTTCGAGATTGTCCCGATAGTCCTATCCGCCGGATACGGAGGCTCCATACTCGCTGAGGACAAGAACCTGGCGGCGGGCCTGCCTGTAAAAGACGCCCTGTTCGTTGTTCAAAACAATCAGGCGCATTTCGTCCCGGGCACTACGGCAAAAATCATGAATCCGGGATTCGAGCAGTACGAAGGAAACAATCTTAAAGGCTACAACTTCCACGACCGGCCCGGCGAGGTTTCGTTCATAGACACCAGAGTTTTCAACAGCGGCCGAGCATCTTTGCGGTTCGAGAACTTCGGCAACTACGAGCACGGCCACGCACGTCTCATGCAGGAAGTGAAGGTTGATCCGCACCGGTGCTATCGGTTAAGCTGTATGGTCAGGACCGAATCGCTTCAGCCGGAAGGGGCATTTCACATCATGGTTTTGAGCACGGAAGGGCGCGACATCGCCCCCCTGGACCCGAGGGTCTCATCTACATCCGACTGGCGCCAGGTCACGATGGGTTTCAACAGTCTGGACTGTGACAGGGTCAGAATCTATCTCGGCGCGTGGGGCGGGCAATCGGGCCGGTTCTGGGTCGACGAACTGAGAGTCGAAGAGGTCGGACTGCTGAACGTCCTGAGACGTCCCGGCACACCTGTGACGGTGCAGGACGAGCAGACGGGCCTCGTCTATAAAGAGAACAAAGATTACGCCCCGATAGCGGACCCGCAGTTGAACTTTCGTTTCGACCATGAGCCTGTAGCGATCGAGATACCGCCGGGCAGTACAATCCGGAATGGCCAGCGCCTGAAGGTCAGCTACTATCACGGCATGGCAATCAACAATGGACAGGTGACGGTCTGCATGTCCGAGCCGAAAGTCTATGAAATCTGGGACAGGCAGATCAGGCTCCTGCACGAGATTCTCGCACCGAGCAGGTATCTGCTGAGCATGGACGAGATCAGGGCCGGCGGCTCGTGCCAGGCGTGCAAAAAACGCAATATGACGATGGCCCAGATACTCGGCGACTGCATTACCGAACAGGTACGAATCGTCCGCAGTGTCAATCCCGAGGCCGAGGTCCTCGTATGGTCGGACATGCTCGACCCGAATCACAATGCTCACGCCGATTATTATCTGGTCGACGGCGACTTTACCGGGTCATGGAACTACGTCCCCGAAGACCTGGTGATTGTCTGCTGGTATTACGAGAAGCGCGCCGAGAGCCTCGCATTCTTTTCTTCGCTGGGCTTCAGGACTATGGCAGGCGCTTATTACGACGGCGACACCCTGGACAATCCCAGCGGATGGCTCGACGTCCTGGAGGCCACGCCCGGGGCCAGCGGAATTATGTACACGACCTGGCGGAATAAGTACGAACTTCTGGCGCCATTCGGGGATCTTGTGACCGAACGGAGCAAATAATTTCCGATTGTCGATTGTCGATTGACGATTTTGAAATCATTACTCAAAAATCGAAATGGAGCCTTTAAGATGGAAAAGCTGATATTGCTTCTAATTTGCATCTTCTGTTGCACAAGTAGTCTGCAGGCGGCCGGCGAAGAATTTGTGCCGCTCTTTAACGGCAAAAACCTCGACGGATGGATAAACGTCAACTGCGCGCCGGAGACGTGGACGGTCCGGGACGGGATAATCATCTGTACGGGAGTTCCGACCGGCGTGCTGAGGACCGAAAAGCAATACGAAAACTACGTGCTGGAGCTGGAATGGCGCCACATGAAAAAGGGCGGCAACGCAGGCCTGTTCATCCACTCCGATCCCGTGACCGCCGTGGGCCAGCCGTTCACACGCTCGATCGAATTGCAGATAATGGACGGCAACGCTGGTGACATGTTCTCCATTCACGGCGCGACGATGACGCCGGACAAGCCCCATCCGAAAGGCTGGGTACGTTCGTTTCCCTCCGAGGACAGGATGAAACCCACCGGACAATGGAACCATTACCGCGTCGAGAGCCGAAACGGAACGGCCACCCTCGCGGTCAACGGCAAAATTGTCACTCGCGGCTATCACCTGAATCCGCGCAAAGGGTACATCTGCCTCGAATCCGAGGGCAGCGAAGTTCACTTCCGAAACATTCGTATCAGCGAGCTGCCCGGCACGAATCCGCCGGCGGACGTCGTCGCACAGGAGGACCAGGGATTCCGCTGCCTGTACAACGGCCTGGACCTTCGCGGCTTCAAGAAGGTTCCCGGCAATGAAGGTCACTGGCGAGCGAGGAACTGGATTCTCGACTACGACGGCAAGAGCCAGGCCAAGGACAAAAACCTCTGGACGGAGCAGCAGTTCGGCAATTTTATTCTCATAGTCGATTGGCGGCTGCCGGACGAACCTAAGATTGACAATGTCCCCGTGGTTCTGCCGGACGGCTCCGAGGCAACCGATGCCGATGGCAATCCATTAACCGTCGCCGTGATGGACGCCGGTGACAGCGGCATTTACCTGCGCGGCGACTCGAAGAGCCAGATCAATATCTGGAACTGGCCCGTCGGCTCCGGTGAAATCTGGGGATACCGCAAGGACATGGATATGCCGCCGGAAGTACGCAGGGGAGCGACACCGATTCTCAACGCGGACAATCCGGTCGGACAATGGAACCGCTTCGAAATCACTGCCATCGGCGACAAAGTTACTATCGTGCTCAACGGCAAAACAGTAATTCGCGAAGCCCGGCTTCCCGGACTGCCCGAGCACGGCCCCATCGCCCTGCAGCATCACGGCGACCACGTTCAATTTGCCAATATTTATATAAAGGAGCTTGATTAATGCTTATCGAAAGATCCGAAAAACATAATTCCCGGCGTGATTTTCTGAAAAAAACCGGCTCTGTTCTTGCAGGAACTCTGCTGACTTCACAGGCCGCCCTGGCGGTCAATACTGCCCCTAAGAAGGTTCATATCGGCGTGGTCGGGGGCGGATTCGGCACATCTTTTCAATGGCACGAGCATCCGGACTGCGAGGTCCGTGCCGTCAGCGATCTTCGCGAGGACCGGCGAAAGGGATTAATGAAGGTCTACAACTGCCCCACAGCATACAACTCGCTCGAAGAGCTGGTGCTCGCCAAAGATATCGACGCGGTAGCGATATTTACCGACGGCCCCCTTCACGTACAGCACACCGTAGAAGCGATGAAAAACGGCAAGCACGTAATATCCGCCGTCCCCGCCGCCTGGGCAACAATCGAGCAAGCCGAACTGCTGCTGGACACCGTTAAAAAGTACGGCCTGACTTACATGATGGCCGAGACCGGACATTATCAGCAGTCCACAATCTCGGTCCGCAAATTCTACAAGCAGGGAAAGTTCGGCTCGCTCTACTACTGCGAGGCCGAGTACCAGCATCCCGGGCTGGAGGTGCTCTACTTCTGGAACGGTAAGCGAACCTGGCGATACGGCGTGGCGCCCATGCACTACCCGACCCACTGCACCAGCCAGCTTATCGGCGTCACCGGCGAGCGCCTGACCGAAGCGGTCTGTCACGGCTGGGGCGACGACAGCCAGATCCTTAAAGACAACGCGTACAAAAATCCGTTCTGGAACGAATCGACGATGTTCAGGACCAACCGCGGCAACGCCTTCCGAGTAAATATCTGGTGGAAAGGCGCCCATCGCGGCTGCGAGCGGGCGCAGTGGATAGGCGATAAAATGAGCTTCTACGCGCCGCATCCCAACGGCATCGGCCCGGTGATTGTCCGCTCGGCAGAGCAAATCGAAAAGGACGATGCCGGATTCGAGCGAAAGGCGCCGAAGTTCGAGCGGTACGAGCAGCCCGAATGGTGGAAGACAGACATGCTGCCCGAGCCGCTTCGTCATAACAGCGGGCACGAAGGCTCGCACACGTTCCTGACGCACGAATTTGTTGACGCCATAATCCACAACCGCCGGCCGGCAGTAGACGTGTACGAATCTCTTGCGTATACTGTCCCCGGAATCGTAGCGCATCAGTCGGCGCTGAAAAAAGGAGAGCTGATGAAGATTCCTCAATACGATTGATCGAAAAGAGGAACCAAAAAATGCAACCATTATTTAATTTGGAGATGTCACTATGAAGCGCAACATTCTGCTAATCGTCCTGCTGGCTATGTTCCTTACCCTAATGCACGATGTTCAGGCCCAGCAAAAAGTCTTTCGCATCGGTATGATCGGCCTGGACACTTCCCACGTGACGGCCTTTACGAAGTTCATCAACGACCCGGCAAAGGATTATGGCTGCAAAGTCGTCGCCGGTTATCCGGGCGGCTCGCCGGACATACCCTCCTCAGCCGATCGCGTTGACAAATACACCGAGGAGCTTCGTGACAAGTACGGCGTGGAAATCGTCGATTCGATCGAAGAGCTTTGTCAGAAAGTCGACGGCATTCTGCTGGAAAGCGTCGACGGCAGGCCCCACCTTAAGCAAGCCAGGCCCGTAATTGCGGCAAAGAAACCTCTCTTTATCGACAAACCCATGGCGGGAAATCTGGCGGATGTGCTTGAGATATTCCGGCTCGCCAAAGAAAACAACGTCTCCTGCTGGTCCAGCTCGTCGCTGCGTTACTCGCCCGGCATCGTCGAAATGAAAAAGACCAACTCGGTCGGTGACATACTCGGTTGCGATGCGTATAGCCCGTGCAGTCTCGAGGAGCACCACCCCGATCTGTACTGGTACGGCGTGCACGGCGTCGAGATATTGTATGCCGTCATGGGCACCGGCTGTCAGTCCGTGCGACGCGTCCAGACCCCGGATTACGAATTCGTCGTCGGTTTCTGGGAAGGCGGGCGAATCGGCACCTACAGGGGCCTGCGAAAAGGCAGACACGACTACGGCGCGACGGTTTTCGGCACCAAGAGCATTATCCAGGCCGGCAAGTACGGCGGCTACGAGCCATTAGTGGACGAGATCATCAAGTTCTTCAAAACCGGAAAGGTTCCCGTGCCACAGGAAGAGACAATTGAGATTTTCGCATTCATGTCCGCCGCCGACGAATCCAAGGCAAAAAGTGGAGCTACGGTCTCACTGGAAGAAGTCATCAAGAAGGCCGGGAAACATAACGAGCTTCGCCGTTAAAGGAAGGACCTTTGACTATGAGCACTTACCGAAAAATCGTCCTGTTGTACGCCGTGTTGTCGTTATACTGTTGCAGTGAGGGAACATCGGCCAACCTTGTAGCCAACGGAGGATTCGAAGAAGCCGAGCAAGGCCAAGCCTCTGGCTGGGTGGAGTTGTGGACGAGGAAGCCAGGCTCCGGAGAAGTTACTTTGGACAAGAAAGTCTCCCGTAGTGGAAGTTATGCCGCTCGTATCGAGCACCGGGGTGCGGAGGATTGGAGTTTCAGTTCTGAGAATCGCCTTGATGTCAAGCCCGGCGACCTTTTCACACTTCAGGCATGGGTGAAGATCAATGGGACGGGCGAGACCACTATCGGTGTGGTAACTTATGACGAAAACGGGAAGGCCCTTGAGTGGACTTTCGGCGGACGCACCGCGGCAGGCCCCTGTGACTGGCATCTCCTGCGCTCAAGGTTTGTGATTCCCCGCAACGTCGTCGCAATTGGCCCCCGCCTGATCGGATATCGGCCAGCCACGGTCTGGTTGGATGATTTCTCGCTGGTGAAAGAGGCCAACGTGTTGGAAACACGCCCCAAAGATTTGCCGGAGGCGCTCTCTATCAGTAATGCCGCGATCTCTCTGGCGCTTCATACCGAGGACGCAACCTTGTCCGTAACCGACAAGCGCACAGGGCAGAACTGGCAACAACAGTCCTTAGCCGAAGGCTTAATACTCCGCAGCGCAAAAGTCGCCGGCAGTATCGAGATGACCCTGCTCGACACTCCGTCCGGAATGGATATCCAAGCGGTCCTTCAATTGGAGCCGGATTGTCCCGAGTTCACCGTGACGCTTTGGAGCCGAGGTGACCTCGAACAGCCTCTTCGGTTTCCGCACCCGTTCGTAACGGAACCCGGCACGTATTTGGTGGTACCTATGAATGAAGGGATATCCTATCCGGTCGAAGATAAGACAATCGACACAATGCGGCTTATCGCATATGGCGGGCACGGTATCTGTATGGCCTTCTGGGGAGTGACAGACGGCCAGAAAGGGCATATGGCTATCATCGAAACGCCCGACGATGCCTCCATTCGAATAAGACGACTTGACGGAAAGCTCTGCATCGCACCGGAATGGGACTCACAGAAACAACGCTTCGGCTATACCCGTAAATTGCGCTACGTCTTCTTCGACGAAGGCGGGCACGTTGCGATGTGCAAGCGTTATCGCCAACACGCAGAGCAGACAGGCAAACTCAAAACGCTGGAAGAAAAAAAGCGTGAGAATCCGAACGTGGATTTGCTCATCGGGGCAGTAAATATCTGGTGCTGGGAAAGAGATGCCCTTGCGATTGTCCGGGAAGCCAGGAGTCTCGGCATAAACCGTATCCTCTGGAGCAACCGAAAGCCGCCGGAAACTATAAAAGCGATGAACGAGATGGACGGTGTCCTGACGAGCCGGTATGACATTTACCAGGATTTAATGGATCCGCAGATCGTCAAAGACAAGCTTCGCGGCCAACATCCGGACTGGACCCAGGCAGGCTGGCCGGACGATCTCATGCTCGATAGCAAAGGCAACCGGCGTGAAGGATGGCGCGTCACAGGCAAAGACGGCCAGATGTATCCATGCGGCGTGTTGTGTGACAGACAGGCGATTAAGCACGCCGAACAGCGCGTGCCCGCCGAATTGAAAACGCATCCTTATCACTGCCGCTTCATCGATACGACGACGGCCTCGCCATGGCGCGAATGTTATCACCCGGACCATCCGATGACACGCAGCGACAGCCGGCACTGGAAGATGGAGCTGCTGCGTTATATGTCGGAGAAGGCCGGGCTCGTCACCGGCAGCGAGACGGGACACGACGCGGCGGTCCCGTACGTGCACTACTTCGAGGGCATGATGAGCCTCGGGCCGTATCGCGTCCCGGATGCGGGGCGAAATATGAGAAAGATCTGGGACGAGGTCCCCGAGCAGGTGGCCAAGTTCCAGTTGGGGCACAAATACAGGTTGCCGCTCTGGGAACTGGTCTATCACGACTGCGTCGTCGCGCAGTGGTACTGGGGCGATTACAATAACAAGCTGCCGGCGCTTTGGCAGAAACGCGACCTTTTTAATATTCTGTACGGCACGGCCCCGATGTTCATGTTCGACAACCGGCTATGGGAACAAAACAAGGACCGCTTCGCTCGAAGCTATAAGAACATCTGCGACGTGACCCGCGAGGTCGGCTACGCCGAGATGACCGACCACCACTTCCTTACGCCGGACAGAGATGTCCAGCAAACAACATTCGCTAATGGCGTTACAGTCACGGTCAACTTCGGCGAAAAAACTTTCCACTTATCCAGCGGGAAAGAAATTGAGCCCATGAACTTTCATGTATCGGGGATGTAAATCGAAAACAGTAAATTCTACCGCTGCTTGTTTTGCCATTCGTAAATCGATGCCACCTCCGGTGTCGGCCTCGGGGTGTCACCGAGCGGAAAGGCCTTGTTGTCTTTGACGACAGTGTGACCGACCTTGCCGGCTAAAAAACTTCCCTCTCCGCCGTATAATTTGTTGCTGATTATCTCAAGACCGATACAATCCGGCGTGCCGAGCAGAACCATCGGCGATTTTTTATCTTTGAGGACGAAAACGTTGCCCTTGATAATGTGGTCGAAGCTTGCGGTTTTAGCCGATACGCCAGGACCGTTGTCCACAATGAAACGATTGTAAAGAATCAGCCAGTTTTCATTCATGCCGCCCATCCAGAGTCCCGCTCTTTCCGAACTGACGTCGCAGTTATAAACTACGTTTCTCGGGCCGTTCGGGCCGTGCGCTGTATCCTGCGGCGGCGAGCCCCACATTCCGTAGCCGTAGCCGCCATTGCCCCGGACGGACTCGATTACGCACTGCTCGATAAGGTTTTCATTCGTCCATCCCGAATGCCACTGGCCGTCGCTCTCGTGGAAAACACTTTTGCGGATGACACAGCCGCTCGCGGCCCATTGAAACAAAGGCGCGTGCCGCATTTTAAACGTCTCGACGTTTTCTATCAGGCAATCCCAGCACCGGTCCCATCCGGTGTAGGCCGTACCACCGCCGCCCTTGAACCAGGCGTCGTCGAACACACAGTCTCGAATTTCGCACCACTTGGCCATCGAGCCGTAAACGGGAAACCGGCCGCACTTTTTCACCGTCACGTTCTTCGCCCAGCAATTCCATCCGTGATAGAAAATGACGCTGCTGATCCAAAGATTTTCCGTCTGTTCTATGCCGAGAGATTCGATTCCACAACGCCGGATCGGCACAACTTTCTGCACGTAAGAGCCGTCGATAACGGGAAACTCAATCCGCAGCGGCTGATTAATCGCAACGGTGTTGTCTTTTATGTCACTGATAACGACCTCGTAGGAGCGATAGATGCCCCACTTGCAGGCGTTTTTAGTGAGCTTTTTCCAGCGTTCGGTTGCGGGCCCATCGATAAGAATACAATCACCGGCCACAAGTTCATCGGTGCTCTGAAGCTCCAGCTTCATATCGCCGCGTTTGCCGTCCCTTGCCAGTTTCAGCTTTCTACCAACCGGCCCTGTGCCGGCAAAAGTAATCGCCGCCTGAACGTCCGCGACAGGTACAACATCGTTAAAAGCCGAATCAAGAACGACGGGAATTTCTGCCGTGCGTTTTGTTCCATCTTTATATTCCGCGACACCTTTCAATATGTGCCTGCCATCCGGAACTTTGCCGACAGCATTATGACCGGACACGGCAAAAGCGAAGGTGTTTCCAGAGTGTTGGCCCCGGTTCCACGTACCAATAACTTTATCGTCGATGCTCATGGTCATTTTCGACAAGCCGGCAGGCTTGCAGTGCATTTCAAGCCTTGTGCTGCTTCCCACCCGGCCGCCCGCAGACGGATTGTAGAAAGCCACGCCGGTCTCAGGAATCGAATAACGGAAGATCAATCGGCTCTTTTGACAACCTTTGCCCCTGATAACCACGTTGTCGTGACGTACCGTAACGGGGCGATCCATATAATAGACACCCTCACCTAACAAGACCGCTCCGCCACCCATTTTGCCCGCGGCCCGGCACGCTTTCGCAAGAGCTTCGGAATCGTCGGCGTCATCATCCGCCTTGGCGCCGAAATCCTCAATTGTCGCAACCGCTTTTACTTCCGGAATACCGCCCTGCACACCACATTTTGTCCAGTTTGGATATACAATGCCATCCGGGCCGACCACATCGGCAGCGGTGAGCCGGTCTTTCTGGTCCGGCTTTATTTTGTACTGACTTTCCCAGGGAGGTGCGTTTGCAGCCCCGGCAGTGGATTTTCCATCGGCCGAGAGGCCAAACGTTGCTGGAAGCACAAGAAGAATGATCGAACCTGTTAAATGAACCAACTGCGCCGAGATTGTGAATCTGCTTAATCGCATCGCGAAATTCTCCACTGATGAACTTCAAGCCGTTATATTCAGACCTTTCTCATAGCAGAATTGGAGTGATAAATCAAGCTTGAAAAAGCAGATCTGGAAAATCTATCTGTAGGGGCAGACCCGTGTGCCTGCCCAGGGCAACCACATAGGGTTGCCCCTACAACCCTAATCCATAAATCTTTTCAGGATTGCCGCTGTGTGCATAGCAATGAGCATCAGATAGTCGAGGTCACTGAGGCTGTAGTGCTCGTGGATCATTGCGTTGTCGACATAGAGGACGCCGAAACAGCCGTTCGGGCGCATGATAGACGCCACCATCGCCGAGCGTATTCTTTCCTTGGACTCCATTTGAGCGGAAACTCTCGGCAGCACACAGAACTGTCCCTTCTCAACAGCCTGCGTTATTTTATCGCTGAGCTGTAATTCGTTGAGCTGGACGGGCGAGCCGTCTCTTCTTTTGCCTGCGTGACAGATCATCGGGCCATTGGGCTGCTTTCTCAAAGCGGACCAGACATGATACGCGTTGAACTGCTCCATTATGACATCCAATAATGTCAACAACAGCCCATCGAGTTCCTCGGCATCGAATATTGTTTGGCTCGCTTTTGAAAAATCTGTCAGCCTTCTTGCAGCGAGTCTCATGGCCGGAGCGTGTTGGGCATCGGGCCTTCTTACAACCGTTTCGTGCTTCGGTGTCGCCAGTGCAGCTTCGAGCTGAAGCGTATCCTCCGGATGGATCGGCATTTCCTTGCTGACTTCTTTTTCCAGCATGATTTCGATAATAAAATCGGTGATACGCAGACAATCGCCGTGCTTGATTTCAGCCTTGTCGACCGGTTTGTCATTTAGATAAGTTTTGTTCGACGAGCCCTTGTCCTCGATTATCCATTTTCCGTCTTCCGTGCTGTGGACTACGGCATGTTGCCTTGAGACCGCTTTGTCAGGCAAAAATACATGGCTGTTGGCCCCTCTGCCGATAGAAATGGGCCCTTCCGTAAATTGGAATTGTTTGCTATTGCCGTCTTTCTGCTTCACAACTATACGCATGGTCTTTCTCCGTGCATTTAATTCATGATAGCTTAACCTATAATTATACAGCATTTTGCTGATTGTGTCAAGCTGTATGTTATCGGACATAATTTAGATAAGCAAAAATCGCCAATAATGGGCCTATTTCCTTGATAAAAACAAAAAAAGCAAAAATTAAAATGTAAAATTAAACAAGTCATCCCCGGGGAATTCCAAGGCTTTGATTTTACTTTTCCCTTTTGCGGATTCGGTGACGGTAATGATCCAGGATAACAGCCGCGACGATAACGCAGCCTGTGATAAGGCGCTTGGTCGATTCCTGTGCCCCGATCTGGGCCAGGCCGGTCCCCAGGACGGCAATAATCAGCACGCCGAAGAATGAACTGACCACCGAGCCCCTACCGCCCATCAGGCTTGTGCCTCCGATGACAACGGCGGCAATGGCCTGAAGCTCCAGGCCGTAGCCGGAGTTGGGATTCGCCGAAGACAGTCGTGCCGTGTGTATCACCGCCGCAACGGATGTCAAAAAACCGCACAGAACAAAAACTGCAAGCTTGAGCGGGCGCGGATCGATGCCGGAGAGCCGGACCGCTTCTTCGTTCGTGCCTATAGCAATCAGGTAGCGGCCGAAGACGGTCCGCGAAAGAACCAACTGCCCTGCTGCGACGATAAGAACCGCAATGATAAACGGCAGCGAAAGCCCGAAAACCGAAGTCTCCGTTATCACTTCGACCGGCCCGCCGATATAGATGGTTCGCGAGCCGGTGACAAGATAAGCGCCCCCTCGTGCAATCTCCATCATACCCAATGTCACGATAAAGGCCGGGAGCCGCCAGCCGATGACCACCAGCCCGTTTAATGCACCGCAGAGAACGCCGACAAGCAGGCACACAACTATCGAGGCGGACAGCGGAAAATTCAATTCAATCAAACAAAGACCCAGCACGGCACCGGCCAAAGCCATTACCGAGCCGACCGACAAATCGATCCCGGCGATAATCAGCACAAAGGTCATCCCGACGGCGACGATTGTGATATCCGGGACCTGGTTGGCGATGGTCCTGAAGGTCGTCAGAGTGAAGAAATTGTTAGCTTTGATGCCGAAGAAGACGACAAGCCCGGCCAATGCCAGTGACATGCCGAGGTAATCAGTGACAAAAGCGGGCACATCCGCGATTCTATTCTTTATAATCTTGTGCATAACCTTCTCTTGAGTCTCTATTCAGGCACCTATATACTCGCTGAACGCGGCAGACATAATTTTTTCCCGGCTCCACTGCCGGCTGCCGAACGTCTCTGCAATGCGCCCGGCCGAGAAGACCATAATGCGGTCGCAGACGGCCATAAGCTCCTTGAGGTCCGACGAGACGAAAATAATCGCTTTTCCTTTCTCGGCCAGCTCGGAGAGCATGTGGTATATCTCGAATTTTGCACCGACGTCGATGCCCCTGGTCGGCTCGTCGAAGATGAGAATATCGCAGTCGCGGTACATCCATTTTGCGATGACGACTTTCTGCTGGTTGCCGCCGCTCAATTCGCCGACTGCTTGCTCGGTGGACGAACATCGCACGGACAAGGCATCGACGTACCGGCCGGCCACGGACCGTTCTTCGGATACGTTCAGCCAGCCGAATCGGCTGATATCGCCCAACCTCGCCAGCGAGATATTCTTGCGGACGGCCAGGCTCAGCAGCAGCCCCTGCTCTTTACGATCCTCAGTCAGAAACGCAATGCCGTTTCGCACAGCGTCACGGGGCCTGCGAATTTCGGTCGGCTCATCTGCACCGTATAGGTATATCCGGCCGCGGTCGGCCTTATCGGCGCCGAAGACCGCTCGCATCGTCTCAGTACGGCCGGAACCCATCAGCCCGGCAACGCCGAGAATTTCGCCCCGGCAAACTTTAAAACTAACGTCTCTAACTTTCTCGCCGACGGTCAGCCCGTCAACACGAAGCGCGACCGGGCCCGGTTTCGAACCGTGACGTAACTGCTCCTGCTCCAAATCGCGACCTACCATCTTGAAGATAATCTCGCCGGGATTTAAGTCACTTGTTTGGCCGGTGAAGACAGCTTTGCCGTCCCGAAGCACCGTGACACGGTCGGCAATATCAATGACTTCTTCGATCCGGTGCGAGATGTAAATAATTCCGACGCCCTCGGCCTTGAGCTTTCTGATCTGGGTGAAGAGCAGCTCGATCTCCCGGTCGGTCAGCGAGGCGGTCGGCTCATCCAGCGCCAATATCCGGCAGCGGCGCGACAGTCCTGCTGCAATCTCAACCATCTGTTGCTGGCCCACGCCAAGGCGCCCGACCGGGACATCGGGCTCAACGTCCCCAAGGCCCACCCGCTGCATGACTTGCCGGGCGGCGAGGTTAAGCTTGCCGTAATTAACGAATCCGAACCTGCTGGGCAGTTTCTCGATAAAAATGTTTTCGGCAACGCTGAGGTTGGGGATCAGGTGCAACTCCTGCATTACCATTCTTATGCCGTGCGATTCGGCATCCGCCTTGCCGCCGGGCTGATACGTTTGCTCATCAAGCTGCATCAGGCCCGAATCGGGGCTTTGCAGGCCGGCGATAATACTAACCAGCGTGCTCTTGCCGGCACCGTTTTCGCCTACGAGGGCGTGGACCTCTGCCTCTTTCAGGTCAAAGTCCACCGAGCAAAGCGCGCGGACGCCCGGGAAAGACTTGCTGATGTCACTGGCATTAAAAAGCGTTTTGCTCTTAGCCGGACTCATTGAAGCGTTTCCGTGGTAATTAGATCGACAGGAGTTTCCTTATCCGAAGGTGTGCCCTGACCTTTAAGCATCTCAAGGGCGTACTCAATACCGTACAGGGCCAGCTTATCGGCATGCTGGTCGACCGTGCAAAGAATCTTTCCTTCCTTAAGCAGTCTCTGCACCGCCGTGATATTGTCGAACCCGATTACGAGAACATCATCGGATTTGCCGGCGGCCCTGATCGCCGCTATGGCACCGAGGGCCATGCTGTCATTAGCACAGAGGACGGCCTTGAGATCCGCATGCTCGGTAATTTGTGCCGAGGCGATTGGTTCGGCCTTAGATGTTTCCCAGTAACCGGATTGGGAGCTAACGATGTTCATCCGGCCTACCTTCATTGCATCTTCGAAACCGAGCTTGCGCTGAATCCCGTTGAACGCGTTGGGAATCCCCTCGATGATTGCTACTTTGTCACCCGGTTTCAGTTTGCTCGCAAGGTATACGCCGGCGAGCCGGGCGCCTTTGCGATTGTCCGGCCCGACGAAGGGAATCTTGACGCCCTTGTCGGCCAATACGGCGGCATCGAATTTGTTATCGATATTGACGACGATTATCCCCGCATCCATCGCCTTTTTGCACACCGGAACCAAAGCCTTGGAATCGGCGGGAGCAATCACAATAGCGTCAACTTTCTGCGCCATTATCGACTCGACGTAGTCAATTTGCTTTGCAACATCCTGCTCGTCCTTGATGCCGACAACCGTCAGGTCGTACTGCTCGGAGTGTTCTTTGTGGTGGGCGACGGCGCCTTCCTCCATTGTCTTGAAAAACTCGTTCGCCAGCGACTTCATTATCAGGGCGATTTTCGGTTTGCCCGTTTCGCGCCGTTTACAGCCGGCCGGCAAAATGAATAAAATCACGGCACAAAAAACAAGGACACCGATAATTGTTTTATTAGGCTTTCTCATCGTTTACTCCTTGAGCAGATTTCTGTTTCATAAAATTCTCTACTTGCTCCGCGTCGGGCATCGAGGATTGTGCTCCCATTTTCGTAACAGACAAGGCGGCGACATAATTGGCGAACAAAGCGGCGTCCCGTAGCGTTTTTCCCTGAGCAATGCCGACGCCTAAAGACCCGGTAAAAGCATCTCCCGCCGCTGTGGCATCGACGGCGTCAATCTTGACAGAAGGAAAAAATTCCGCTACGTCCTTCGTCGCCAGTAAGTATCCCCTGGCCCCCATAGTCAGGATAACGGCTTTGACGCCGCGGCCCAATAGGTCTTTGGCCGCAACCAGCGCGGTTTTTTCGTCCGTGACTTCGATGCCGGTCAGAATCTCGGCCTCCGTTTCATTCGGCGTCAGGACGTCCACCATTCGGAGAAATTCGTCGCTGAGCTTTTGTGCCGGCGCCGGGTCCAGGATAAAAGGCACGCCGGCATCGTTCGACAATCGGGCCGCGAATTCAACCGTTTCCAACGGCACTTCAAGCTGGGCCGTCACGGCACCCGATGAGGCAATAGCCGGTTGGGCTTTCCGAACATCGTCCGGCGATAATTTCAGATTCGCGCCCGGGGCGACGACTATCACATTGTCACCCGCATCATCGACTGTAATCAAAGCTACGCCGGAAGGAGCCTCTTCTATTTGGTTTACATACTCTGTGTGAATACCAACTTTTTGAAAATTGCTCAAAGATTGCCGGCCGAAAATATCATCGCCCAATTTAGCCACGAAGTAAACCTCGGCGCCAAGTTTAGCAGCCGCCACGGCTTGGTTCGCACCTTTGCCGCCGGGCGTCATGATGAAATCCCCACCCAGAATCGTCTCGCCCTTAGCGGGTATCCGAGGAGACTTTACGACCAGGTCCATATTGGAACTGCCGACAACCACAATTTTTGGTTTGTTCTGCCCCAAGCCAATCCTATGCAAATATGTCACTTCGTCAATCTTTCAACCAGTAAGTCCTCGAAGGCACCCAGGTCTTTCCATTCGGTGGCGCAGTTAATCATTTTGCCCTTCTTGTCGATTCTCGTGAAGCCGTCGTCTGTCACGATAATCGGCAGCTTTTCCATTTTCACCAGATCGGTTGACATCGCCAGATAAATGGCAACCGTATCGAAAAGGGTTGAGCTACTCGAATTGAGCGTCCGGGCGACTCTTTTATTCAGGTCCGCCTCGCTCATATCCTTGTTCTCGTTCAGGATTCCCTGCCTGTACCATGCGCGATAGTTTTCTATCAGGGCGTTGGTTAAAATGCTGTTGTTCCTGAGCACCTTCTGGTACTTCTGGTCTTTAAGCTGGATGATGCCACACGTGTCGAGCGGGGTAATTGTCATATCCCACGGTGCCGTAAAGACCTTTTGCGCTTCTTTGACAAAAGCCTTAACATTATATTCGGCGCTGGGTGTCGGGTTATTACCATAGCCCCGGCGAACGCTGCCGTGCATGCCGACAAATTCCGCCTTCTTAGCGATCTTCGGCTCGCGCTCGAGCGCAGCGGCGACATTTGGCACCGGGCCGACAGCAACCAATTTGATCTTCCCGCGGGATTTCATTATCGTATCGATCAAAGCCTGCACGCCGTCCTCATAAATCGTGCCGGGATACGATGACAGCTCGTAATCTTTTGCCCACGCATCCTGCCGATGGTTACCTTTGTGCTGCTGCAGGCCAATGCCGATGGGGATATCCGTCCTGCCGACGGTTTGGAGAAACTTCGCTACGGTTTTCGCCTTCGATTTCGTGTTGCCGACCTCGGTCGTAATCAGTTTGACGTCGAATTCGGGCGATTGCAGGAGCAAGGCCAGCGCCCAGGTGTCGTCGATGTCGTCGCAGATATCCGTATCGAAGATGACAGGGATTTTTCTTCCCGACGACCGGGATGAATCGCCGCCGGTCGCACAGGAGCTTAATGTTGCAAGAAACATGGCCAGAACTCCCAAAAATAAAATCCACCTGGCAGATAAAACAAACGTCCTTAATCGCGCACCTATTGAAATCTTCGCTTCGTTCATAATCTGATCTCCTAATTTTGAAAGTTCCTGATATTCACACATTGCCAACTATATTAAAAGGCCGCATTTTGTCAAACAATTTGATTTCTTCAGCGATTGTATTTGTATATCATTTATGGAAATGATTCAGCAGGAAAGAATAAAACTCCTTAATGACGGGCAGCTCGGCAGCGGAAAATATGTGCTCTACTGGATACAGGCCGCACAGCGAGCCGAATACAACCACGCTCTGGAATACGCGGTTCGAACAGCTAATAAGCTGAAGAAACCCGTTCTCGTATTCTTCGGCATAACGGATAGCTGGCCCGAGGCAAATCAACGACATTACTATTTCATGCTGGAGGGATTGAAAGAAGTTCGAAAAGCTCTTGAAGCCAAAGGCATTCAAATGGTCATCCGGCGAGATTCTCCCGATTCCGGCGCGGCGGAACTGGCAAAGGATGCCGCCCTGGTGGTCGTCGACGCTGGGCAATTACGAATCCAGAAGAAATGGCGGGCGAACGTCGCCGGGCAAATCGATTGCCCACTGTATGAAGTAGAAACAAATCTGATTGTCCCCGTGGAAGAAGCCTCGTCGAAAGAGAATTTCTCCGCCGGCACATTCCGGCCAAGAATCACGAAGAAACTCGATTACTATCTGGTTCCGCTCAGGCAAAGTAAACCGAAGCTCGATTCGCTCGGCATGAAATTCGACACGTTCGATATCGGTGACATCGACAAGGCTCTTTCGAAACTTGATATAGACAGAAGCGTCGCAAGAGTCGACGGCTTTCACGGCGGTACGAAAGAGGCTAAACGCAGGCTGAGTAATTTTCTGAAAAATAAGCTGGATCGCTTCGCCGATATGCGGAACGACCCGACTGCCGATTACGTCTCGAATATGAGTCCCTATCTGCACTTCGGACAGATTTCGCCGCTGTATATTGCCCTGAAAGTCTCTAAGACTTCCAGTGCCGACAAAGATACATATCTCGAGGAACTCATAGTAAGAAGAGAGCTCAGCCATAATTTCGTATTTTATAACAGCCGCTACAATTCGTTTGCCTGCCTTGAGCCGTGGGCCAAGAGAACTTTGAATTTCCACCGCAGCGATAAAAGAGATTACGTGTATTCGCCCGAGCAGTTCGAAAAAGCACAAACGCACGACCCCTACTGGAACGCGGCACAAAAAGAGATGGTTCTGGCCGGAAAGATGCACGGCTATATGAGAATGTACTGGGGCAAAAAAATTCTTGAGTGGAGCAGGAACCCGCAGACCGGCTTCAAAATCGCGCTGCAGCTCAACAACAAATACGAGCTTGACGGCAGAGATCCGAATGCCTTTGCCGGCGTGGCCTGGTGCTTCGGAAAGCACGACAGGGCCTGGGGCGAAAGACCCGTTTTCGGTAAGATCCGTTATATGAATGCCGCGGGACTGAAAAGAAAATTCGATGCCGACGCTTACGTGAAAAAAATCGAGGCTCTGGAAAAAATATAGTAGAAGGTGACGCTATGCGAGTGGTAATAACAGGTGCGACAGGTTTTATAGGCAGGGCATTGTGCAAAGCTCTTCATAAAGATTATGAAGTAATTGCCCTGTCGCGTGACGCAAACAGAGCCGCCAAATCAGTCGGCGGCCGGGCTAAAATAATCGAATGGGATGGAAGAACGACCGGAAGCTGGTATAAGCAGGCAAACGGAGCGTTCGCTATCATCAATCTGGCGGGGGAAAATGTTGCTTCGGGCCGGTGGAACGAATCGAAAAAGGCCGGCATACTTCACAGCAGGCTGGATAGTTCCAGAGCGGTTCTCGAAGTGATAAAGCAAGCGGACAAAAAGCCGACCGTGGTAATTCTGGCTTCAGCTATCGGTTACTACGGCTCTCGCAAAAACGAAAAACTCGATGAAACCTCGACACTGGGCAAAGGATTTCTTGCAAACCTGTGCCGGCGAATTGAAAGTTATGCGGAAGAAATTGAGGGTCTGGGAGTTCGCTGCGTTGTCATTCGCACCGGGGTCGTTTTGGGCCGGGACGGAGGAGCCTTTGCAAAGCTCGTAAAACCGTTTCGATTTTATCTCGGCGGACACATCGGCAGCGGCAGGCAATGGTTTTCGTGGATACATCTTGACGATGAAGTCGCCGCTATAAAATTCCTGCTGGAAAACGAAAACCTTAAAGGCGTTTTCAATCTCACGGCACCCGAGCCGGTCACTATGAAAAAATTTTGCAAGATTCTGGGAAAGGTCCTGCACCGGCCGGCCCTGCTGAACGTCCCGGGCTTTGCCGCCCGATTGGCGTTCGGCGAAATGGCCGATGAGATGCTCCTGTCCGGGCAAAAGGTTCTGCCAAAACGATTATTGAACACAGGTTTTGATTTCCAGTATACTAATGTAGAACAAGCTCTAAATGATATTACAAGATGAAGGAGAAAATTATGAGCCTTGAAGAATATTTCGAAAACATTAAAGGCCTGGGTATCCTGGCGACAAGCGATTCGGACGGCAACGTCGATATCGCCGTTTATTCCCGGCCTTATATTATAGATGACAAAACCATCGCGCTGAGTATGCTGGAGAAGCTGAGCTACTCGAATATCCAGGCCAATCCCAAAGCCGCGTATATGTTCGCCGAGCAGGGCGAGGGATACGCCGGCAAAAGACTGCATCTGACCAAAACGGGCGAAGAGAAGGACCCGGAACGTATCAAAGAGATAAAACAACAGCATACAAAGACCCGCGAGCCCGACGAAAAAGTCCGGCACCTGATTTATTTCACTGTGGACAAGATTCGCCCCCTCGTTGGTGACAAGACTTGATAATTTTCGGTGGGGCAAGCCCCACCCTACAGCTACCCGTGAATGGTGTAAACCACACGACAGCTACACGGGTAGGGTGTGCACCGCACACCATTTCGTGTCGAGGGCGCGAGCGCCCTCAAATCGCGGGCAGGATGCCCGCGACACAATAAGGAGAGCAGATGTATATAATACCGGCAATCGACCTGCGGGACGGAAAATGTGTAAGACTCATCCAGGGACAGTATGACCACCAGATAAACTACCGTGACAATCCCGTCGAACAGGCCCGCGAATTCAGCTCGGACGGAGCCAAGTGGCTTCATATCGTCGACCTGGACGGAGCCAAACTCGGCCGGCCGGTCAATACCGATACGATCTCAGCCATAGCGGCACTTGGAATCCTGAACATCGAGGTCGGGGGTGGACTGCGCGAAGAAGCCTCCATAAAACAACTGCTCGATATCGGCGTTAATAGAGTCATCATCGGCACGAAAGCCGTACAGGACTTCGAGTGGTTCAGCCAAATGGCGAAGAAGTTCAGCGGCAAAATCGTACTCGGCCTCGATGCCAAAGGCGCAAAGGTCGCCACCCACGGCTGGACGCAGGACAGCTCCCTGACCCTGCTGGAATTCGCCGCCGAGGCGGCGAAACTTCCCCTGGCGGCAATAATATACACCGACATAGCCAAAGACGGCATGATGTCAGGCCCGAACTTCGAGAGAACAAAAGCGCTCGTCGAGGCGGTCGATGTCCCCATAGTCGCTTCCGGCGGAGTAAACACAATAGAAGATATCAAAAAGTTAACCGAATTCAACCCCGAAGCAGCAATAATCGGCCGAAGCCTGTACGAAGGCACCCTCAAACTCACCGACGCAATCAAAGCGACGCAGCAATAAATGCACAATATTCGGTAGGTTTTGAGCACAACGACCGGCAGGTAAGAGAGGCCTTAAGCGCTCTGCTCGGGCGGTTCGAATTTGTAGCCGATTTCTCTGATTGTGTGAATGTATGTCGGGTTATGGGTGTCGGGTTCTATTTTATTTCTTAGTGTGGTGACGAAGCGGTCGATGCTGCGGGGGCCGACGTAGCAATCGTAGCCCCAGACGGTGTTTAGTATATCGTCGCGGGTGAGCGCCCGGCCGGGCTTCTTTACGAAAAGCTCCAACAGCTTGAACTCTTTCGGCGAGAGCTTGATTTCATCACCCTTGCATGTCAGCTTTCTGGCGGGAATGTCGAGACAAAAGTCACAAAATTCATAAACATCCTGCTCGGCTTGCTTGCTTCGTCTTAAGAACGCCGCGGCTCGGGCGAGAAGCTCCTTTATGCTGAAGGGCTTGGTGACATAATCATCAGCCCCGAGATTCAGGCCCAAGACGATGTCCGATTCCTCGCCCTTGGCTGTCAGCATGATGATGGGCATATCGAGATTTTCCTTGCGTATCAATCTGCACACTTCGTAGCCGTTTATCTTCGGCAGCATAATATCGAGAATAATCAGATCGGGCTTTTCGTTGAGCGCGGCATTCAGGCCTTCCTCGCCGTCGGCGGCTGTCACCACGCGGTAGCCCTTGAATTCGAAGTTGTCCTTCAGGCCCCGCAGCATCGTCGGGTCATCTTCAACTATCAGGATTGTTTCCATCTGGCTCAGGCGGTTTGAATTTATAACCGATTTCTATAATTCTATGAATGAACTTAGGATTGCCGGGATCTGGCTCTATTATGTCCTGCAAAGTACTGACGGCCTCGTCGATGTTCCGCAAAGTGACAAAATGCGAATGACCCCATACAGCACTTCGTATTTCGTCGCAAGTCAGGGTGCAACCGGCCCTTTTAAGGAACAGGCGGAGCATTTTGAGCTGGCCGGGGCTGAGCTTGACCGGCTGTCCGTTTCGCGTGAAAGTCTCCGTAACGATATCGAGCCGGCAGTCACCGAATTCATAGACATCCGGCTCGGCACCACCCCTTCGCCGCATAAAGGCCTCGGCCCGGGCCAGCAGCTCTTTTATACTGAACGGTTTTGTCACATAGTCGTCCGCGCCGAGATTCAGTCCCATCACAACGTCGGATTCCTGGTCCTTGGCAGTCAGCATGATTATCGGCATATCGAGATTCTTCCTGCGGATTTGACTGCATATTTCGTAGCCGTTGATCTTGGGCAGCATGATATCAAGAATGATAAGGTCGGGTTTTTCCTTAAGCGCTGCTTCGAGACCCTGCTCGCCGTCGCGGGCGCTCTTGACACGGTATCCCTTCAAATCGAAGTTGTCCTCCAGCCCGCGCAACATGGCCGGATTGTCTTCGATAATAAGTACGCTCTTCATTATAGTAATCCTTTTCGCCGGCGCTTAATTGCCGGCCGGTAATTTCACGGTAAAAGTACTTCCCTCGCCAGGTTTGCTGCTGACAGTAATCGAACCTTTGTGGGCATCTATGATAAATTTCGCAATACTCAGGCCCAGGCCGCAACCTTCGGCATGCCGTGCGAGGCTGCGATCAACCTGGTAAAACCTCTTGAATATCTTTTTGACAGACCGGCGAGACATACCTGTTCCATTATCTGAAACACAAAAACAAACCGAACCGTCTTCGGAAGAAACACTCAACTTAATCTGCTTGTCATCATAAGAATATTTGTACGAATTGTCCAGCAAGTTTACAAGCACCGTTACCATCGCATCGCGGTCAGCCTTCACATCAGGCAAATCGTCAGGGATATCCACCTCAAAGCTGCACTGGCCCTTACTGAATTTTGTTTTTACCGCCTCGGCGGCATCGCGGGCAATTGCTGCGGGACTCGTCCGGGCCATCGCAAATGCCTGTTTGTTTCGCTCCATCCTCGAAAAAGTGAGGAAATTATCAATCAATCCCGTAAGCCTTTCGTTCTCCTTTGAAACCAGCTCCAGATATTCCGTAACCTGCTGCTGGTCTCTGTAGCTGCCCTCCAGCAGCGTATCGACCAACACGCGCATCGACGCCAGGGGCGTCTTCAATTCGTGCGAAACCGTGGCAATGAAATCGTTTTTCAGCTTGTTTGTCTTTATTTGTTTTCCGACAACCCGCGCGGCCAGCAACCCGGCGGCAACCATCACGGCAATAGCAAGCAATCCCGCCCAGATGTATACCACTTTCTGTCTCTCGGCAGTTTTTTCAAAAATGTCAACATCGCCGAAATGAATTTCAACATGCCAGCCCGAAAAGAATTTTCCCAACGGGGCTTTAAGAAAACCGGTTTCTTCCGGATTCTCCAAACCCGAGACATACAGACCGGAGTTGTCCGTTATCCTGCACGAAACACCAAGCTCATCGATACCATCTTGACATAAATCAAAGTCAGAGCCAAGCGTCTGTGTTTTCTGCAGGAACAAATATGTCCTGTCGTCGAAGCTGTGATACATTCCATAAATATCTTCCGGCAATTCCAGCCTGCGAAAGTTATTTTCCGGCCAGGACTCCAGCAGAGCAACAAACGCAGGCTGTTCAGACACCGCTGCGCGTGCCTGGGCCTGTCTGGTCTGATATGACTCTAATACCAACGATATTTGCTGCCTGAGCTGTTCCGCAAAATCCCACTCGACATCTTTAATCCTGTCCAGGGTGATACTAAGTAACGATACCAATTGGAGCGCATCATCTGCAAGCAAAGGCTCCGATACTTCCGAGCCGCCGTACCGGTCAAGGAAAGCAGCAGCCAGTTCTTCGCTTGAAAGCAGCTCTTTTGCTTTTAGAACCTGAGATTGCAGCTCTTCAGACCATTCGCTTTTTTCTATCATTTCAAGCGCTTTGCGGAGCAGGAAGATACGCGTCGCCGACGGCATAAGCAGGAAATCCGAACCGCTGCCGGCAGTGTAATTGACAGCCGAACCAATCAACTCCTGCAAGTCAGACCGGCCCAGACCATCTTTGGTTTCGGCCTTCAGCTCCACAAGCAGGACTCTCGCCCGCGTAATTAATGACGCGGAAGCCGAGCTTATTTTCTCGGTTGCCTGACCGTAAGCTATATCGCGGCACAAAACAGTTGCTTTTTCAATTTCTCCCAACTTTTTCAAACAGCGGATCCTGCCCATCAAAGCAGAGAATCGCACGTAGTCGTCAACATTAGATTCAACGATATGTCCATACAACTCCATCGACCACGTAAAATCCTTTTCAATAAATTCCGCAGCCCACGCTTTGTTGAATTCCTCCGGCAGCTCACTCGGGTAGTCGGTGCCTCCGGCAACCGGATAAACCAGCGTGCCGTTGCTGTCATAAATAACAACAGCATCACAGATGCGCAGGCCATCCGCGCCACGGTCTCTTCCTGTAAGCAGGTCGAACATCTCAACGCCCTGACACTCCACGGCTTTTTGCCGGACCGAATTTATTCGGCCCGACCAGAGATCATCGACCTTTTTGCTCAGCGTATCCAAACGCAGTTGATAAACGTCAGTCAGTTTTTGTCTGACCGCCAGACGATCATTCTTGACTGCCTGATTCATGAACCACAGCAGACAAACGGTGGGCAGTATCACCGCTATCGCAAGCAGCAATACCACCCACCATAACTGATCGTTTCCTGCCGAAATTTTACCTTTGGTTCTCACTTACTGCTTCTATTTACCTTCGTTGTAAAGCGCTCTAATCTGACCTTCACTAAATGCATAATTGTAAACGCGAACGTCATCGATCAATCCATTCCAGAAACGGCCTGTCATTTCCGCATTTTCACCAATAAAGACCGGATGATCATTTGTGGCTATCGCGCCCGACGCCGGCTGTGAGACGTCCACGATACCGTCGATGTATATATACATTTTTTCGCTATCGTATACACCGGCGACGTGGTGCCATTTTCCATCATTGACGGTCTTATTTCCATACATACCTCCGTACGGATTACCGTCCGGAACCTTCAATCCCGTGCAGGCAAATTCAAGAGCGTTTGTATCCTGGTTGCGCTGCAATCTCCAGGCGCTATCGCCTTTTGCCACGATCGTCTGCCATTCTTTATCGAACTGGTTAACCTTTATCCACGCTGCAACAGTTACTTCCCCGGTGAAATCGAAGTTCGATTCGTTCGCTAAGTGGATATAGTCGCCTTTGCCGTCAAACAGCAGTGCCCCGTTTATTTTACCGCCGGAACTTTGCCATCTCGGCATACCGCTCAGAATCTTGCCGATATTGCCGTTTCCGGAAGAATCTTTGACATCCCTGCCGCTCGTCTCGTCAAGCTTCCACCATCCGACCAAACCGGCCAGCTCGGCTGTCCCGAAGACACTTGGCGTCTCCCATGCATTATCATCTTT
>Ga0268282_1000174_pt1 | contig 37415 bp, 41 predicted proteins | sample saktaG_12_FD_190133 | JGI IMG/M metagenome (GOLD analysis project Ga0268282, IMG submission 190133) | Saline water microbial communities from Sakinaw Lake, British Columbia, Canada - sak_2011_5_24_120m | ecosystem: Environmental > Aquatic > Non-marine Saline and Alkaline > Saline ...
TGAGTTTAACACCAGAGGGTGAATGAAATTGTTAGCCGGAGACGAGTGGTTTGGGCCCCCCCCGTAAGTGGTTGTTTGCACCCTATTAAACTCGCAGTAACGCTCGAAGCGAGTGGGGAAGTGTGCGTTGGGGCTAATCATATCCCATAGTATTCGAGTTTTGTATCCTCAACCTCGTTTATACCCTATTTGTTAATTAATCTGGGCCCTATCCTTGTTACGTGTTTTCCATAATGGAAGTAATCAACGTCCTCATCGGTTGGTTTGCGAGGTAAATGGGTTGAACCGATAAATACCAACATTTTACCTGTGGGCGAAACATTTCTTCCCAACATTTTTTTTAATCTCATCCATTTTGGAGCTACTTCCTTATCAATAATTTTTTGCATCCATTTATCCCGTTTATTTTCCCAACGGACATTTTCCGTATCATCATCCGATTTATGTGCTAAATCAATACAAAGGACGTTCAAACATGCCTTTTTAGCCGCTATTAATATTTCAAGATTACCTTCACTCCATCCTTCCAGGTGGGATGCATTTAACCCCCTCAACTCGTCTTTGATGTCTGGTGATGCATAATCAAGCCCGTCTACCAATTCCTGAATATCAGAATGCAATTCAACAGCCACATGGGTTAAGCCCTCAGACTTTAATCTTGCCAGGGACTTGGCCACTGCACATTTTTGTGGGTCTTGTTCTGGGCCGTGTTTTTCCCCCACCATTATGAAACTATGGTCTTTCAGCTTGTCAGATAGGAAAGTTGAGATTCTCTCATCATATATCTGTTGTAATCCGAATGAGATTTCCGGTTCACTATCTGACACAAGTATTGATCTACCACTTCCAAGTTCATGGATATGGTGATCCAAAACCCCTCGCAAGCTACTACGCAAGGCCCGAGTTGGAACATTTAATAAGGAACCAGATTCTAATTCATCCCTAATACGGCCTAAATCATCAACACGTATCTCTTCAGGTTGGGGCAAGCCAGTAAATCTGAGTTTTAAATCCCGTTCACCAAGTTCAAAACACAAATCCCCTAATCTCTTATCCCGGAGATTTAATCTCCTCAACCGAACCATCCCAATAAATACTTAACCCAAACAGATTATTATCTCCAAATAACCCCCCAATACAAATTGAGTTTAAACAAAAAGCGGGTAAAAGAAGTTCGGCGACCGTAGGAGGCGAATTAGGGCGAACGAATGTGAGTCGTTTAGACGCTGTTTACCGACCGACCAATGGGAGCGAAGCAAGCCGACCGATAGGGAGGCGTAGAGTATGTGAGGCAGTAGTATATTAACTAAATTTCCTTAAAAAACCTTTTACTCTATGTTTATGCTGCCAAACAGCACTTTCACTTACGCCCATTTTTTTGGCGATTTCAGCAGTTGACAGTCCATCCATGTGATATGCAAGATATTCTGATAGTTTGGGGGGTAATTTTTCAAGTCCGGTAAAGGCTTCGATATCCATAGAGTCTGTAAGGGTTGGATCATCTCTTTCTACTCCAACTAATTTTCGTCGACCAGCGCGATGTTCATGGAAAACTCGTCTTTTTCTAGCTCTTTCATACATTTTATAGTGATTGACAAGCATACCATCAAGAAAACTTCGAACTTTCCCTTTACTCTCGTCAAATTCTATATCCCGTTGCAATAAGTCTATAAATACCGCAGTAATCAAATCTTCCTGTAAATCAGGACTATCAACTCCTATAAAAATACAAAATTTAGTCAACCCATCCTTATGTAGTTTATATAACTCCCTTACGGCCTCACCTCTCTGATTTGACTTTGGTTTTGAGGTCATTATTTCTTCCATCAAGGTGTTTTCCCTAGGGATACCAGTTACTTCACTAGTTTTGGGCTTAATAGGTATTGTAAATAATAACTCATCAGTTGTATGATAATCACCACTTACCTCAAATGGTTTTTTTACAATACGTCGTACCATCTAAATCCAATTAATCATTCAACATCAAACCAAAAAAGGAGTATCACTGCCCCGCATATTTCGGTGAACAAATGTGGGTAAACGAAGTGCGAGACGAATAACCGAGCATTTTGAAAAATTCTGCAGAATTTTTCACTTAACCGCTTGTTATGTGGCGAGGTTGCAAGCCGAGCGAGGGAGCCCAACCGGGGCGACCGACAGTATTACGAAGAGCCCGCCTTGATTTATACATCAATTGTATTTTTTAACATAGTTGTCCTAATTTCTCTGTAGGGATGTCAAAACTTAGCGAAAAAATTAAGGTTGTTAATCCAACACAAGTTCTTGTACAACAATTAAATTTAAATGAATTTCTTGAAAAGGATATCTCCAAGGAATTATCAGATATATTCGCTGAAGATGGAGAGTTAATTGTCTCATTAATTCAATTTCAGATTGTTCCAAAACACAAAGAAACTGAAAAGAAATTAAAAATAAGGAAAGGAGAAAAGATGGGGATAAAAATAGACCTATCAGAAGCAAAAAACTTAGTATTGGAGCATCCCTCTTTTTCACACTATAAGGACAAAGTAGTCCAACTTACATCAAATAACAGCCTTGTACTAAAAAAATTATTGGAATAATTGTAAGATGATTGGAAAGACATCTGTTTTAAAAGTAGAACAAAGAGAGGATTGGTATGATCCAGCAATAGGCTCTGTAAGAAAATCATCTCCAATACAGGTTGCATGGGACTTAGAATTAATCCAGGACTATATCGATTCTGAAATTACAAGAAGGGTTGATAAAGAAATTTCACAAATCAAGAAAAAAATAGAAAGGGATCAGAAAATATCAATTCGTTCGATATCAAATAATAACGCAGAGGAAGAGATTACTTTACTCATTAAAAAAAGGAAGGATATTGGTGAAACCACTATTGATGATTTAGACATAGTCGAAGAATTAGCCTTACCAATAGAACAAGTAGACCTGATACTTCATAAATTAAGTGAGAGGGGACTAGTTAATGAGCGCTCCAGATAGTATTGAATTCAATATCAAAGATGATTGGATAAGAATCTGTGACAAATTCGATAAAATTCTTTTAAGGGCCAACAAAATAAATAAACCTAGACCTGTTGCAGATACTGCGAGAGATAAAACCCAAGAGACAAGAATTGAAGGTTTTATTAGAATTAGACCTTCTAGAATCTGGGAATTAGTTTAAACATATCTGCTTTGTATATTCTGAGGGCGCTCTCCAAGTAATATGTTGTAAAACAACATTTAACCTACTTGTTTTCGCTTTTTCGTGCGGATTCGTGGTGTTGTGTGTAATAGTTTTTTTTCTTATTCGTCGAACGTGTGTATCACGAGTCCCGAAAGCGGTTTCGGGTAGAAGTAGGTTGATTTTTGGGGCATTCGTTCTCCTTGTTTTGCGGCTTCTTTTACTTGCTGCATTCTCGTCGGGTTCAGGAAGAATGCGACTTGGAACTGTTTGGAGTCGACGAGCTCTAGTGCTTTCTGCCTTTCTTTCACGAAAACCAGGTCTTCCCGTTCTGCATATTCGTTCCAATCGACACCCAAGATTTTGTTTAATATTAGCGAGTGTAGTATGATGACGTCCATTTTACGCCAGACGGCGGGGTTGTCTCCCGCTACCTCGTCCATCACATCCTCATCCTTAAGCTTTAAAAGATACATGCTGCCGTTTCCAGAATACATTCCGAAAAAATTGTCTTTTTTGCCTGCATCCAAGTCCTTGAAAAACTTCTCGGAGTCAGCTCTCGGAATGACTTGAACGTCAAAGTATTGTGAAAGAGTTTCCTTCAATTTTTCAGCGTCGAAACCGTCAATCGCTTTTAAAACCCTGTGGGCTGGAAGTATTGTGACTCCATCATCTTCCATGTTGAGCATGAACATCATCATGTAGGCGCTCTTCTCAGTCCCGTCGAATTTTTTATGGTATTCGAGTGCTGTGGTGTACCTGTGGTGGCCGTCTGCGATGTATAATTTTTTGTAGGCAAAGAATTCCCGGAAAGTCGTAAGGACGCGAGGGTCGCTTATCATCCAAATCCTGTGGACTACACCCTCGAATGAAACCTCGATTTCGGGTTCGTTGACCGCGCCTTCCGAGAGCAATTTGGAAGTCACACCCTCCTTATCGGAGTATGCGGTGATGATCAAACTCATGTTGGCGTGACAAGCCTTCATAAGATTCAGCCGATCCTCCTTCATCTTGGAAATAATCCGCTCGTGAGGGAGAATCACCCCGTTTTCAAAAGGCTCCAGTCGCACAAGACCGATAAAGCCAAGCTGTTTTCCCCTCAAACCATTGTCTAAACTGAATTCCTGCTCGTAAGCGTAGATGGCGGGTTCACGGTCTCGGACTAATATGCCTTCGTCTATCCACTCCGCTAAAAGTTCTGAAGCCCTCGTGTATTGGTTTGAATCTTCACCATCACCTGGAAGGCTTTTGCCTAGGATTAAACGCACGATATTGTACGGTGAGTTGTCATAGAGCCTGTCTTGCTCTTCCCTTCCGATTACGTCGTGGGGTGGAGAGACAACGCTTTCCAAGTCTTTGACAAGCTCTTGATTGTAGCGTACACCCGAAAAAGGCTTTAAATCAACCATCTTAAAACACGAAGTAAAAAACAATGATTTCTAAAATAAAAATCAACCGCAAACTATTGCTCCACGGTTTCTAGGCTTTGAGTAGAACACATCTGCATTAATGTTCTCTTTGTTGAGGAAATTTTTTGTTTTTTCGACTAAAGATTGTCCTTCATCAAACGTTGTGAGGCCGTATACTGCGGGACCCCAGGAACTTTGGCCGAATCCGTTAACACCCTCCTTCTTCAAGTATTCCTTTATCTTGAGTGTCTTTCTACCCCTGTATTCCCCGCCTTGAATGATGCTGAAGTATTTTCCAGTTATCTTGTCTACTTGCGAGATTGCCCGTCCGAATGATTCCAAGTCTTCTTCTACGAGTGCGGGGAGCATTTCCATGAGTATTGTGTGTGATATTTCTTGTGCGTTGGTCTTTTTCCCCTTGGTTTTTTTCAGTGCCTCTGATTCCACTGTTCCCGACAGGCCTTCGGATTCCTCAGGTATTATTATTAGAAAACCCCAGTTTTCCGGGAAATCGTATCGTGCGAGAAGAGGTGATAATGTTTCAGACTCTTTTTTGTGTCCTGCTTCCAGGACGAAGCCCCCGTGCTTGAAAAGATGCGTCCCAACAGCTGAAATCCTGCCTCGGCCGTGGTGAACTGCGTTTTCCTCGACCGTTGTTTTTACGTCGTATAATCTGCTCAATCCCTCGCACACTGTTAGTGCGGTCTGAGTCCCTGATCCAAGGCCGAAGTGGGCGGAACTATCTTCTAAAACGGTTATTTCCACGCCCCCTGCGATTTTGTGTTGGCTTAGAAATTTTGTTGCGACTCCCTTGAATGAATGCCTTCCCGAACCTGCGACTGAGACGTCATCATTTTTCGAGAGTAGAATCTTAAGACTCGGTTTTTCCAGGTATACTCCAAGGCCCCCGTAAAATCTTCCTAAAATCCCTTCAAAATCTATCAATCCCAAGTGGATTCGCGATCCCGCTTCTACTATTACTTCGCTCATCTCCCGGAAACAATTTTTATCACGTCCCCGTTGGCAAGGACATGGTCTCTTCCAACCTTCATCTTAGTCTTTGCATCCACTGCGGAAATGAATTTCTCCCCGAAATCAGTGTGGACTTTAAACGCCAAGTCCAAGATAGTCGACCCGGAAGTCACCAAGTAGCTGTCGGGTAGGATGTTCCCCTTAGAGTCGGACATCTTGTTCTCGTTTTCCACCGGATACACCACTATTTGATCTAAGACGTCGAACACGATCTTATCCAACGCCAACTGAGCGCCCGTGCCGCCCCACTTAGACAAAACGTTTTCCCTGATAAAATCCAGGGCCTTACTCTGTTTCTCACCAAGCTCCCCCAAGACTGTGAAATCACTGCCTCCAGGAGTATAGCCGATTAAACCGGCTTTTTCCGCCTGCCTGAGTGCAAGTTCGGCTTCAGCGCAAACAGGTATCATATCATACTCACCCTTAAGCCTCTCAAAGTGGGAGGAATTCAAGTCAATCTTGTTTGCGGCAACGAGAATCGGCTTTGAAATCTCCCTAAGCCTTACAGCAAAATCCTTCAGATCACCGCTACTCCACTCCTTCTTGTCCAGAAAGTCGAGTTCAGCCAAGGCGTCATGAATCTGGTTCTCACTAATTGAAAGTCCGGCAAGAACTGGAGAAAGCTCTTTAATCAGTTTTTTTCCCTCGAATTTAATTTTCCCCGAGACTTTCTCCCAGTTTTTCCTTAAAACTTGGGTGAACCACGCATTCACTTCCTCTTCCAAAAACTTTATGTCATCGGAAGGATCGTGGTCTTCGCACGCCTCCCCTAATTCATTGGTTTTCCCTGAAATGTCCACAACGTGGATGAGTGCGTCTGCCTGGCGCAAGTCGTCTAGAAACTGGTTTCCCAAACCCTTTCCCTCGTGGGCTCCAGGCACAAGCCCTGCAACGTCGATCAATTTTATCGGAGTGAACCTGATATTGTCCCTGCAAAACCCGTTTTTAGGATTGCATTCAACGGATTCACCGCTTACAGGACATGGACTTCTCACGTACCCCACTCCCACGTTAGCCTTAATCGTCGTAAACGGGAACGCCGCAATTTCAGCGTCAGCCAAAGTCAAGGCCTTAAAAAAAGTCGATTTCCCAACATTAGGTTTTCCAACAACACCCACAATCATTTAAAATCCCCTCCTTAACTAATGTGCCAGATTCTTAAAAGCCACCAAAATCCGACTGCAATCGTTAATCCCATGATAAGAAATACTATGTAATGTTGAACCCTGCTCCTCGAAGTCAAAACAAAATACTTCAACTCACCCCTGCTGTTACCGTACAAAAGCACATTTCCTAAAGCATTGAATGAAGTTATCGGATACTCCTCATGATTCACCCATCTAAGCCTCCCCCTCCAATTGAAGACATAAACCAGATTACTTATGGTTGAAGCTAAAACATAATCCTCGTTTAAGAAAACCCTGGTGATACTACCGTCAACCTGCTGATACCATCTACGGTCACCAAAAAAATCAAAAACGTACAAACCCTCCTCTTTCGTGCCAGCGCAAATCCCATGGGAACTCGGATAGACCGCTCCCACAGTCTCGGTCAACATCTTCCTCCAAACCAATTCACCTTTCTTGTCAACTAGGAACACATCCCCCTCACCGGAAGCTAGAATCGAGTAATCCCCATTTGACTCGGCAATTCTCACGTAATCCTTAAGGAAAAACTTCTCAATTAAAGTACCGTTAACTAGGAAATAAAGCCCCTTATCAGAAATGACCTCCAAGTTACCGCCTACTTCATTAACCGAAACAACGTAAGCGTCAGAGTGAACTTTCGAAATTAGATTACCCTGAAAATCAAAGTAGTATACAAAACCTGCCATATCCCCCGCATAAAAACCCTCGTCAGAAATATGCAATGCATCCTCAAAACCAATATAATTCTCAGTTAAAACATTCCAAATCCTGTTGCCATTCAAATCCATCAAGATAAGCTCACGATTCTCAAGGGCGACTCCCGCGTAAATTGAATTTAAGGTAATTGCAGTCACCCTGCTGTCAAATGTTCTACTCCACTTAACCCTACCACTTGATGTCAGCAGGTAAATTGTTCCGTCAGAAGTTGAGGTGAAAATATTTTTCCCATCGACTTCGATGAAATCAACACTTCCCCTAAGTGTCGTAGTCCAAAGGGATTTCAAACCAAGAGTCTGGGCTGAACATAAAATCCCGAATAAAAACAACAGCCCGAATGATGCATACACCCTCCTCAAAGCCATGATTAATCAACTTTACGCCAATAAGGTTTCCTAATGTACTCGTACACTGAAAGAGCAGCAACACAACCTTCACCAATTGCCGTGGCAACCTGAAGGACACCGCCCGTAACATCCCCGCAAGCGTAAACTCCCCCAACATTAGTTATCTGGTTTTCATCCACTAAGATGTAGCCTCGCTCGTCGACTGAAACGCCGATTTGTTCGGCAAGAGCGTAGAGGGGGACGACTCCAATGGATACGAAAACCCCGTTTACGGAAAGTTCGGATTCTCCGCCAGACTTTACGTTTTTAAGCCTTATTTTTTCGAGTAAAACATCCCCCTCAAATTCTTCCACGACTGTGTCGGTGATGAATTCCACCCCCTTGTTCTTAGCGTGCTCTAGGCGACACTCTTCAGCCCTGAAAGAGTCTCTTCTATGTATTAAGAAGACTTTTTCTGCAATGTCTGCAAGGTATGCCGCGTCCTCGCAAGCATGGTTTCCACCCCCTATGACTGCGACTTTCTTACCCTTGAAAAGCGGTCCGTCACAGGTCGCACAATATGAGACACCTTTACCCAGAAAATCCTTTTCTCCAGCGACGTTTAAGGGGCGGTGTATTGCACCCGTTGAGATAATCAATGCATTGCACTCATAAGTTCTATTGGATGTTGTAACTTTCTTAATACCCCCACCGACCTCAATCCGCAAGACTTCTCCGAGTTCAAACTCAACGCCAACTCCCTTCGCATGATCTTCCATACTCTTGGCGAGATCGGTTCCGCTAACACTTGGAAAACCCGGGTAATTGCCGATTTCCGGGGCGAGAAGGACTTGCCCTCCCACCACCCCTTTTTCGATAATCAGCGTCTTAATCCCCCTTCGCACGGCATAAATTCCGGCACACAAGCCGGCAGGCCCTCCCCCAACAATAATCAACTCATAATCCATGGTATTCACGCTTCGATAAGTTCTTTAAGCTTCTCCTTCTTGTCCTCAGACATCATAACTGAAGTCCCGACTAAATAAGCGTCCGGCTTTCTCACACACTCATCCTTCAAATACCTTATGTCTTCCGGATAAGTTATCCCAGACTCAACAACAAAAACCAAGTTATCTGGAATATGCTTGCAAAGATTAACTGATGCGTCTAAATCCACTTCAAGAGTCTCCAAATCCCTGTTGTTCACGCCGATAATTTTGGCTCCAGCAGAAATCGCAGCTTCAACCTCATCTTTCGAATGAGTTTCAACTAAAGCCCACATTCCAAGAGAATCAGCATAATCAATCAAATCCGAAAGCTCGTCTCCCACGAGATGTGCAATCAACAAAATCCCGTCAGCACCATACGCCCTACCCTCCTTAATCTGGAACTCATCAAAGACGAAATCCTTCATAAGAAGTGGAACAGACTTGACTCTGAACCTAATCTCCTCTAAATACTTTAGATTCCCCTCAAAGAAGAGGGGTTCCGTCAGAACTGAAATCGCTTGCGCCCCCCCTTCAACGTAAGCGAAAGCAATGTCGGCAGGATTTTCATACTCCTTTGCAAGCCTACCCCCTGAAGGAGAATTCAATTTCACTTCAGCAATCAACGTATTCTGCCAGTCCCTCTCCGGAAAGGAAATACACGGCCTCTCAACTGCCCTTGCGAACTTAGTATTCAAAGCCCTCCTATACTCAAAGTCCTTGCTCTTTTCCTCAAAGCTTGCCTTAACACTTGTAGAAATGTTTTCCAGTAAGTTCATACCCTTAATCTATTGATGGGGTTTTATATATCTCAAAACTAATCTAGTATATGCATACGATGGGTGACAAAAACTTAACATTACCTGTCAGGGTCTCGCATTTCGACGAGCTCGTAGACGACGGGGGATTGGAGCGTGGGACTACGACTCTTATCGCTGGGGGGTGCGGTTGTGGTAAGACCATCTTTGCATTACAGTCTGTCTATAATGCCGCCTTAGCGGGGGAGAAGGTCATCTATTTTACTTTGGAGGAGGAGGCTGAAAAAATCCGGCATCACATGAAGAAGAATTTTGGCTGGGATATTGCAGCACTCGAAAAAAAAGGGAAATTTCACCTTCAAAAACTAGATGCTTACGAACTGGTCAAAGATATTGAGCTTGCTCTTATGGAGTATCGTAAGAAGGATTCTATTTCTTTGTCGGAGATTCTTCCTTCGCATCCCGAGATTTCTTTGATTGATTCGAGGGGGATTGAGTTGCCTTTCAGTCCTGACAGGATTGTTATAGATTCTATTTCCGCCCTGTATTCCGCTTTCACTGACAAGGACGGCTACCGGGTTTGCATGAAGCTTTTGATTGATGCTTTGAATGAGCATAATTCAGCTAATATTATTACTTATGAGAAGGCGAGGGAAATTGATTCTTGTTCTACTTTGGATGTTGAGGAATTCTTGGTTGATGGTGTGGTGTCTCTTTACACTATTCGTAGGGGTCAGCTTAGGAGGAGGGCGCTTGAGATTGTCAAGATTAGAAGTTGTGGTCACGTGACTGAGATGACTCCTTATCGTATTACTTCTGATGGGATTAGTATAATGCTTGGTGAGAAACTTTAAGGTTGTGTTTTCCCGCATATTGGACAATACTTGGATTCTTTTGGGATTTTCCTTTCGCATGATTTACAGTCGGATACTTCATAAACCCTGTACATGTGGGGTTCGGCTAGTCCTAGCCTCCGGGTTATCCTGTTGAAGTTTTTTTGGAAAAGCTTGTACCACCAAGAATTTTTTATCTTGATCTTGGTTTTCCTATACCATTTTGTTCTTTTCAGGAATTTTTTCACGATAAAAGTCGCTATCATGTAGTGAATCCTTGCTAGAGAGTAGGCTGTGAACGCGTAGATTGCGGAGATGACTGGCAGGCTTACTAAACCGGTATAGACTGAGAATAGGATGCCCACAAAAAATGCCAGTATTCCCGAAAAGTATACGAGGATTAAGGCGAGAAGTCCGATGCTTAAGTTTGTCGGGCTTTCTATGACTTGTCTATTGAAGTATAAAAGCAGCAGTATGATTGTTATGATTAGAACGTATCCGAACCCCTGTTTTTTCGATGGTTTGATCGCTATCATGTCTTCCTAGCATTTAATCCACTTGCATGCCTCGTAAGGCCAAATTAAACATCTTGCTTCGACACAATGGTCTCCAGGGCAGAAGTTTGTCTTAACACAAATTTCTTGAGAATTACAACTGTCTACAAAGATGAATCTCTTGTTCAAATTGCATGAGGCATTCACCATCCACGGTGACGTGCAAGTGTATGTTATGTACGGCCTGTATATGCTGTTGTTTATGCAGACTGTCTCGTCTTCGTGAGGTTTACCACAATCAGAATCAGCGGTACATCTGACTTCACAAGGCTTGCATTCGCCACCACAATCAATTCCCAATTCATTCTGATTTCTAAGGCCGTCATGGCAGTTACCCCAAAGTGTCGTAGAATAAATTACCCTAAAGGAAGTCGTTGAAGTTGAAGTGGTGGTCGTGGTTGTAGAAGTCGTAGTCGAGCTAGTAGTAGTCGTTGTAGTTGTTGTCGTGGATGTTGAAGTCGTGGAAGTCGCATTGACAAAATACTCGAGCCCCATCTTTGAAACTCCAAACAACATTAAAAGAACACCCAGAAAAATCACAAGCTTGACGTAATCCATACCACTAATAAATTAGAAAAACGGGCATTTAAGCGTTTAATACGCGGGAAACCGATGAAAAAAGTGAAATTTATCTCCCGAGACATTATATTTTTACATGCTCGTTTTTATTGACGACTCAGGGGATCCTGGCTTTAAGTTGGGTAAAGGCTCCACTAAGTTTTTTATCATTTCCTGTATCATCTTTAATGATAAACTAGATGCTGAAGAGACTGCATTGGAGATAAAAAAACTACGCCGGGATTTAGGCAAGAATGAGAATTTCGAATTTAAATTCAATAAATGCCGCAAAGACTATCGCATACGGTTTCTAAAAAAGATTGCACCTTGTAAATTCAAGTATAGGGCAATCGTTATGGAAAAAGATAAAGTCTATGGGTCTGAACTTAAAAACTCCAAAGAATCCTTCTATAATTTCACAACTAAGATGGTGTTGAAACACAGTTTTGGCGCAATCAGGAATGCGAAAGTAACCATCGATGGCTCAGGAGATCGAAACTTCAGAAGAAGCATGAAAACATACTTAAGAAAACAAGTGAATGTCAAGTCAGATATCATAAGGGATGTAAAATTTCGAAACTCGAAGAACAACGTTTTGCTACAGCTGGCAGACATGGTAGCTGGCACGATAAACCGCTCATACAGCGATAAAAGTGATGCAAAACTATACCGAAAAATCATCCAGAAAAGGGAAGACAATGTCTGGGAATTCTGCAAGTGAAAAGGAGCGGTGTGCCTCCTATCCTGGATGTCCCAGGCACGCCACCACATGGTGACAGTTCGGAAAAACACACCATTTGTATTAATATCTACATCTAAGAGAATAAAAACCTGTCGGTAGCGAAAGAAAATAAGATATTACTTGCCATTTTATCTGGAATTTACCAAAACCTCAAATAAAAGCAATTCTTTCATATTATTATTGAGGATGAAGTGGTTGGTTTATTTGGTGGTAAGCTTAGTGTTAATTCGTGGTGTTTCTGCAATAGAGTGTCCTAATGTCAATTCACCTTGGAGGATTAATGCACTCCAAAATATCGAAATTACGTCAATTTATTATCCTCCATCCCAGAACCGTACTATAACTCTAGCAAATTATGGATCAATTAATTTAACGGGTGTTAATCTTTCCCTGTTAAGTTTACTGAACAATACAATCGTTTTTTATTATAATGAAAGTAACATTACGATACCTGTCAATTCTACAAAGGATGTTCTAGTTACAGTTAATATTTCAGGATCAATACCCCGATTCATGTATGAGCAGATAAATATTTCTGATGACACGGGAAATGCTACAGACTCCATTGATGTGATTTTTTCGTATAAGGCAAGAAGAGATATGGTTTTTCTCACTGAGTCAAACTGCACCTTTAATGAGGTGTTAATCACTTTTGCTAGAGAAATAGATTTAGCACCCAAGGAAGGAAGTATTGATGTTTATCATGAAGACATAAAAATTGCGAATCTTTATGCCAACTCGACAGGGCAAACATCCTTTATCCCAACAGCAGAAGGAGAATATGTACTCAAAGGCCAAAATCCAGAATACAAACCGGCTGAACATTCAATTAACATAAGCAATTGCGGAAATATTTCTGTTTGCAAGGAATGCTGTTTTCAAACAATACAAGAAGGTATCAATAACTCTTTTGAAGGTGGCATAGTAGTTGTTACTGATGGGAAATTATATAAACAAAGTATTCAAGTCACAAGGAGCAATATTACAATCGACTGTCGAAACGCGACTATAGAGAACAACGCAGGTATAGCATTGTATATTGGTGGGCAGAGTGATGTTACTCTAATGAACTGCATGATTCAAAACAGTAATTATGGGGTGTTTTTTCATGGGGGAAACAACATTGCTCTTGTTAATAATTCCATTATGAACAACACTCATGGTGTATACCTAAGAGATGCACTTCCGAACGATCCACCAGAAATGAAAGTGAATATCTCGGGCAATAAACTTGTAGAAAATCATTACTACGGCTTATATGTGGGATATTTGGTTGATGTGCTTATTGAAGATAACAATATCTCAAATAATGATGAAAACGGGATCTTCTTTTTCAAATCCTCAAATAAGAATCCGATATTAATCAAAAATAATTTTGTTGCAGAAAATGGTGGCTCTGGAGTAGAATTCGCAAGTACCTGGAATACCCTCGTGGAAAATTCAATAATACAAAACAATAATGGATCTGATGTGCACTTAGATTGGTCTGGTGTAACTTTTTTAAATACAACCTTTAACAAATCTAAAGTGTATGTTTCACCTTATCACGGTTCCTCGTTTAATGTCAGTTGGTATCTCGTAATCATACTAATTGACAGTTATAATAAATCCGTTGAGGGCGCAAATGTTGAAATAAAAGATTTTCCAAAAAATGTTGTTGATAGAGACGTAACAGATGAGAATGGTTTTACAAAACTTTTTATATTAACGGAGTACCTTCAGACACAAAACAGTCTAACAAATTATACTCCCCACAATGTCACTGTAAGAAAATGGCGACCTGAAGTTTCAACGACTGTTTACATGAATGAATCCAAGCAGATAACTCTTTTATTGGATGATTTGGGGCCAGTCCTTAGGCATCAAATGGACGTTGAAACAAACTGGAGTTACACCAATAATGCGGTAACTTTGAAGATTCTGGGTCATGATGGAAAACCATTGAATAGGGTAGATGTAGACGTCTACTTCGAGAACTATAAGCTATTTAATCTAGAATCCGGAGAAGATGGAATCGTAGAGTTCACTCCAATCGAGGAGGGTAGATATGCAATAAAAGTTGAGAAGACACGTTACAGAGATGAAGAATTAAGGATAGACATATCGGAGGAGGTAGTAAAAACAACTACTCTTGATAAAATACTTTGCAAAGAAGATTCAGACTGCTACTCTCCATGTGGTAACAACCTACCATATTATTGCATTATCCAAGGAGGAGAGGGAGGAAGAATCTGTACTGGAGCAACATCCATAAAATTTCCAATTTGCAAATGCAATAAATCAGGTGGAGATTGTTATGTGGGAGGATATGGAAAGATACCACCTCTAACTTCTTCCACTATGACTTTAGCTTCAAAACCGACCACAACAACCACCATCAAGAGAACAACAACTTCAACTCTATCAACATCAACATCTTTAACCACAACAACTACTCTAACCGAGCAATTAATATCAGAAGAAAAAGGGACCTTGGATAGTATTTTTCAAAGATTGCTATCCATCTTAAAAAAGATATTTGGTTAATTTTGGATTTAACAAATAATTCGGTTTACCGGGCATTTAAGCGTTTAATACGCGGTAATTAACGTTTTTCTTCATCTAGTATAAAAAATTAACACGCCTCGTGTTTCCCAGAATGCGCAGGGAGGTTCTGATAAGCGGGAGGAGTCTCGCTTGCAGAGAGTTTCAGAGGAGATTGCACGGAGGGCTGAGGTTCTAGCGAAAGCGCATGAGGTGCTTCAGCGGGAGGTTGTAACTGGTAGGTCTCTTGTGGACGGAGGCCGTATGAGCGTTGACGATCTTGGCGCGCTTTCAAGATACGTTGACAGGAGAATTAAGGCCGATAATAAAATCCAGGAAGAGTATTCACGCCCTGACCATCCCTTCTGGAAGTACAAGTGCGCGGGCGAGGGGGTTGACTGCTTTAACCTGAGGATTCTGTGTCCGGGCGAGTCGAAATTGCGTCTCCTAGGTTTTGTCGAGACTTTCACGGGATGCTTTTGCACGAAATATAAATCCCACATGCTGGATGCTTCACCCACCCCCGACCAGACTGTAACCCTCGTCGAGCAAGCCAACCGGATTGGGCATCCGTATGAAATAGTGTTCATTCCTGAAGGGCAGGAGGAGGCCGTTGAAAAGATCCAAGAGAAAAAATTGATCGACAACTCCCGAATGATACTCTGGATGAACCCGCTCATTGATGAGCCTCCCATCGAGGAGAGGAAGGAGGCGGTAAGACGTGATGGGAAGATTAACGCCTTAGACAGCGGCGACATGGGAGCGCTTTACTTCCCGCCGACTGAAGCCGATTTCGGAGTTGATCTTGCGGGATCGCTTACGGGCCTGGACTTGTGGCTTGACCTGGCTCGCGCGGGAAATCTCGTTGAAATCGAATATGAAAAAGAGAGGGATAGGCCGCCTTACAAACTAATCCCTAGGAAAAGCGTTTAACTCTAAGTATCACTCAATAAGCTTCATGGTCGCGATAGGCGGGAGAGAGAATATATTAGTATCTGACAGGGTGTAGAAGACTTCTGAATTCTTGGGTGGTCGGGTTGGGGTCTTCGGCCGGATTGTAGTGGAGGACGTCATAGGTTCGATTTCCGCCGAAGTCTACATGGTATTCCGGTTTGAATCCGTGCTGCATTGGAATATCCCTGTAGTAGCGGCGGGAGCGGCGGACACCCAACGGCTTTTTCTCTGTGAGTGTTCCTAAGAATTCATCCTGCACTCTGGAGGGGAGTCTTCCGCCGGGGGAATAGCCTGACGCATCCCTAACAGCATGCGCAACCACAATCTCCTCCCCGGTTAGTAGCGCATAACCCGTCAGCATGCTTTGGGGTTGGCCTGGGTCCTCGTAGAGGGCGCGGGCGAGCAACCCTGCAAATTCGTCAGGATGCTCACCTCTTACGTGATTCCAGAAATTGGAATTCCACAAACCATAGTATGACTCTTTCCCGAACATCTTCCTCACTTCGTGGGGGGCGAGGATAAATAGGTTGCGGTCTTCTGCCACGCATTTTAAAAGATCAAGGCAGACGTGCTCTCCTATGAAGCTGTCGAGTACTCTGTTGTAGAATCTCCTGTGGGGTGAATCCGTAAGGTATGGCTTTGTCTGGGCGTTCTCGATGAGAAGGCCTCGCTCAGTTTCATAAATTTCAAGCCAGGTGCGCCCCAGCTGATTGAATCCTTGCTCTAGAAAAGCGTTGCACTGGTATTTTTCACCCCAAACCGCGTTCGTTGAAACGTCGAAGTGGCATGGAAGAGGTTCGCCCTGAGCTGTGAGAGTCTCAGGTATCTGGAATCCCCTCTCCTGGTAAAATCTAAGGATGTCTTGCTCAAATATTCGCGAGCTCCGAAAACCCTGAAATACTTTACATGATTTCCCGGCTGGTTTCTCTTCCTTTAAAACCATCTCCTGAATACTTATTGGGCTTTCTAGCGAATAAATATTTTTTTCGAAAAGTTTTAAGCGCTGAATTCTATTCATCTACCATGAATGTCCTTGTCATCGACAACATCGACTCGTTCGTATACAACCTCGTCCAGTATATCGGAGAGCAGGGGGCGAATCCCATTGTTTTTCAGAATACTGTTGACTTCAAAGTCGTGGAAGAGTCGGTTGATAAAGACGACATCTCAGCGATCATAATATCTCCCGGCCCCAAGACTCCCAAGGAGGCTGGAGTCTCCAATAAAGTAATCTCTGAATTCGGACCCAAGATTCCCTTGCTCGGAGTCTGCCTTGGCCACCAGTGCATCGGCCACGTATTCGGAGGCAAGATCCGGCCGGCGAAAACGCTCAGACACGGTAAGGTTAGCAGGATCGAGCACGACGGTAAAGGATTGTTCAAAGGGATTCCAAGCCCTCTTGAGGCTACACGCTACCACTCTCTTGTGGTTGACGGGAAGAGTCTTCCCGACTGTCTTGAGGTTTCCGCGAAAAGTTTGGATGACGGTGAAATCATGGGGTTGAGGCATAAGAAACACCCGATTTTCGGCCTTCAATTCCACCCTGAATCAATACTCACTCTTGACGGAAAAGTGATTATAAAAAATTTCCTCGACTTGGTGGGAGACTATGGCTGATGCTGAAGAATTAGTGAGAATTGGCAATGAACAGTATAAAAGCGGGGATCTTGAGGCTGCATCAGCATCCTATAAAAGTGCTCTTGAAGCCGACCCAAATTACGCTCTCGCGTACTGTAATCTCGGGACTCTTTACGCCAACAAGGGGGATTTCGAAACCGGCCTTCAAAACTTGAACCGGGCCGTTGAACTCGACCCTGAAAACCCTGAAATACACTTTAGTCTAGGCTACGTCTTGTACGACAAGAAAGACTTTGACGGAGCCATAGACGAGTATTCCATAGCATTAGAGCTTGACTCCAAGTACGTTAACGCCTTGTTCGAGTTGGGTATTTCTTATCGGGCGGTGGGTGAGTTGGACTTGGCACTAGACCAGTTCGACAGGATACTGGAGTTGGAGCCTGACAATCCCAGAGCCCATTATGAGCTGGGTTTCACGTTGTTTGACCTGTCTGATTTTGTGGGTGCGATAGACCATTACAAGAGGGCGGTTGATCTTAAACCAGATTACCCTGAGGCTGTGCGCGAGCTTGTTTTAGCTTACTCTAGAAACGGTAATGCGAATTCAGCACTGTCTTTTGCCAGCAAGCTTTTGGAATTGAATCCTTCAGAGGAAAACAAGGCTTTCGTAAAGACTGTGAAGTCTGATTTAAGTGTTGGTGGGGTTAAGGCGGGAGGTTTCCCACAAGATAGAGCGAAACCTTATGCGCCACCGGCACAGCAAGGTTATGCACTGAAACAGCCTCCCACTCACATACCTTCAACACATTCTACAACGCCTCCTCCAGTGGCTTCAAAGCCTCCCGTGAAACCAGGATTCCAACCAACTCCAAGCCAGCCATATCCCCCCTCAACTCAACCTATACCACCAACTTCACCCGCAACCAGCCCCCCAACAGGGAGGCAACCAATCCAAACACCAACATCACGCGAAGTGCAAACTCCCACAATCCCGAAAACTCAATTTCCCCCGTCAACACAAGCACCCACACAAAGAGTTCCACTGCCATCTTCTTCCAGCTCACCAGATACTCCTGCTCCGAGCGCTCCTGCTCCTTTGACCTCGAAGCCGCCCGCTCCTCCGACTCCGAGCGCTCCCACTCCTCCGACTCCGAGCGCTCCCACTCCTACAACACCCTTTAAAGCTCAGGTAACGCCGCCAAAGCCAACATCATCAGTACAACCAATTATTGCAGAAGAAACTCACATTCAACCTCCAGTTAAACCCCAAGAAACCGTGCCTGCCAACTCATTAGCTAAACCTGAAGAATACATTGAACTTGGAAAACAATTATTCAAAGCCGGAAAGCTCGATAAAGCCGAGGAAGCATTCCAAAAAGCAGTTGACGCAGACCCCTTATCTTATCATGGATACGAAGCCCTTGGAGTCGCCCAAACCAGGAAGGGGAATCTAGAAGAGGCAGAGAAAAACCTTATGAAATCGCTTGAATTAAATCCGAACTACGCGAAAACCCTTCTGAATCTCGGAATCCTTTACTTGAAGAAGAAGAACCATGTTACTGCACTAGATTACTTCAGTCAGGCATTAGCCAAGGATCCGGCATTCTACGAGGCGTACGTGAAAAAAGGTGTTGTATTGCAGGAGCAAGGGAAAAGTGATGAAGCCTTAAAAGAGTATTTCAAGGCGGTTAAAACCGATCCGAAAAAACCTTCAGCTTACGTCCGCCTGGGGGATGTTTTCGCATTGAAAAGTGATTTCGCAGAGGCAATAGAAAACTACTCTCATGCAGTATCACTGAATCCGAAACTTTATTCAGCCTATATCAGATGGGCTATCGCTTTGAGGAGTAAAGGCGACTTAGAGCAATCTCTCGCCCAACTCAACAAGGCGCTTGAGATTAAACCTGATTCACCGAAACTATTTCGGGAGCGGGCTGCGACCTTGACGGACATGGGTCTGGATGAGCAGGCTGAGGAAGACATGAACAAGGCAGTGGAATTAGAGGAGAGGAAGAGATGAATTTGAGTGAACTGAAAGAGGCGGATGAAAAGATAAACTCGATAATAGTCTTCGATGATGAGGGGTTGGTTGCGAGTTCGAAATCAAAGAAGGGGGAGTTATCCACTCTTAATTTAGCAGTCAAAGCCAACATGTGTGTTGAAGGATTGCTCACTCCAGCGGGATCAAAAACCTTGGAAAACTACATTGCCCCTTATGATGCGACAGTCGTGTCTAAACTCAAGTCTTCCGGGGCGACTATTATGGGGCTTGCGAACATGGACGAGTTCGCGTGCGGTGCAAGCGGGGAAACATCATTCTATGGGCCGACTCAGAATCCGGCCGCGCCAGGACACATACCTGGCGGCTCCTCATCTGGTTCAGCGGCTGCGGTCGCTGCAGGTTTCGTTGACGCCGCCCTTGGCTCTGACACTGGGGGGAGCATTCGAAACCCCGCATCCCACTGCGGAGTAGTCGGCTTTAAGCCGACTTACGGGGTTGTTTCCCGTTACGGACTGATTGACCTGGCCATGAGCTTGGATCAGATAGGGCCCATCGCAAACGACGTTGAAACTGCTGCAAAGGTTTTGGAGGCTGTTTCAGGCCACGATCCGAAAGATTCCACTTCACTCAAACTCGACCCAAAATTCTATCAATTCCACAAGGAACTTAAGCCAAACCTTGCAGGTAGAAAGCTCGGGTACGCCAAGGAATTCAACGACTTGATTTCGGATGCGGGAATTCGTAAGGTCATTGAAAAAAGCATTGACAAGCTGTCATCAGCCGGAGCCGAGATAGTGGACGTGTCACTTCCAAACTTAAAAGTTGCGCTCCCAACCTACTACCTAAACGTTTACGTGGAATTCTATTCCGCAACCCGGAAATACGACGGACGCAGATACGGCCACAAAATCGAAGACGTGTGTGGAGAAGAAGTATTGCGGAGAATCCTTCTTGGAAGCTATATAAGCCAAAAGGAATATAGCGGAAAATACTATCGAAAAGCACTTCAAGCACGCTCCCTAATCCGGAAGGAATTGTCCGAAGCGCTCGCATCAGTGGACGCCCTGGTCGGACCCACAGTCCCAAAGCTCCCCCACAAACTCGGTTCTGAAATAACTGATCCCATGGTAATGTACGCTTACGACGTGTTCACGGTTCCTGCAAATCTTTCCGGTCTTCCCGCGGGAGTCGTCCCAGCAGGCTTTGTCGAAGGCATTCCAACAGGCCTTCAAGTCATGGGAGACGTGTTAAAGGATCAGGTTGTTTTAGACGTTATGGCGGGATTCGAGCAATTGTAAGATTTTTTTATACGTTTCCAAGCTTTGTCTTTCCCTTCTTATCCCAGAGGTTTGCTTCTTTCTTCACTCCGCCTTTTTTCCGGGCTGTGTTTGCAAACATTAGAAGCAGTATTAAAAGAGCCAGAAATATGCTTGCAGTTCCGGTGACTGTGAGGAATCTTCCGATGAAGCCGATGCTTCCCTCATCCTTTTCGGTTTCCTCGGAGAGCGTTGATGTAGTCTCTATGATCTTTGTGATGCTGGAAGTTGTTGTCTCTGGCGTAGTCGAGGTTGAAGTAGTCTCTTTGGGTGTTGTTATCGTTGAAGATGTAGTGGCAGTTACTGTTGAAGTAGTAGTGTAAACTGAAGTCGTGGTTGTTTCTGTTTCCGAGGATATTCCAGACGAATACGAGCTTCCACCGCAGTTTTCAATGTCGAATTCTATTTTCTCGGTGTAGTATCTCGAGGATTTTCTCACTTCTACCCTGTATTCTCCCTCGAATTTGGGTGTGAATGATGCGATTCCTTCGTCGTCTGTCGTAAGTTCTTCCACTACTGCTCCCCTGTCCATAAAGTATACTATGACTATGCCGTCTCTTACCACACGGTCTTCATCGTCTTTGTCTGTGGCCGTAATGTTTACCTCCTGGTTCACACAGTTGCCGGTGTATTTAATCTGCATGTAGTCTCTTCAACGGGGTTTTTCCTCCACTTCAGCAGGGAATGTTGTTGTTGCAGGGAGTGTCGTTGATGATGCGATGGTCGTTGTTTCGGTCTGAATCGTTGTAGTCGATGTTTGTGTCCCGATTGTTGTCGTAGAGGGTACTGTTGTCGTCCCCGTCCCTGGTACTGTCGTCGTGGAAGGATAAGTGGTTGTCGAAGGCAGGCTTGTGGTTGAAGGAATCGTCGTTGAAGGAATCGTAGTCGTTGCTTGGACCGTGGTAGTGCCGAGCATGGTAGTTGTTTCGGGGATTGTTGTCACGAAAATAGTTGTTGAAGACGGTATTGTCGAAGTTGATAGTATGGTGGTAGTCTGTCCACTACATGTGTTTAGTGATAACATCAAAATTAAAACCCACAACAATCCCCTCGCATTCATGCTAACCTACCCTGCTAACCTACCTTACTATAAGGCATTTACAGTTTAAAAGCATTCCTTTGTAATGAATTATATTATGGTGCTCGAGTCTATCATAAATCCTGAGCGGGAGGAGAAAACTCCTAAAAACATGCTTTTGGTGGGTTTTTTATACAGTACTGTCGGGATATTCGTCTCCCTTTGGATTTTCAAGGGACAATCTTCAATACCCCAGATTTTCTTGACGACACTGCCCTTAGTGGTCATCGTAAACAAGGCCTTAAGGCTTGAGGAGGAAAAGACGAAATACGAGAAAAAATTTTTGATAAAAGAACACGGTCCAATACTCTCCCTTTTCATGTACCTGTTTATAGGGCTTTTAATATCCTACGCGTTCTGGTTCACAATACTTCCCTCCGACACGGTGAAGGAAGTATTTCACACACAGATAAACACCATCAGAGACATTACAGGGCAAGACATCGCACTCACCGCCTTTGCGACTTCAAGCAGCGGAAGATTCACGCCAATACTATTAAATAACCTACAGGTTCTTGCATTCTGCATAATATTCTCGTTCCTCTATGGGGGCGGGGCAATATTCATACACACTTGGAATGCATCAATCATCGGAGTCGCAGTTGGAAGCGTAATGCGATCAACCCTTAAAACTTACGCCGGAACCCTTAACTCGGAATTCCTCTACAATTACTTGGGCTCCTTCACAGTCAGCTTTTCCTACATGGTGCACGGAGTATTTGAGGTTGCAGCGTACTTTCTGGGGGCGGTGGCTGGAGGAATCATCTCCTTCGCAGTTGTTAACCACGACTACAACACTCGGAAGTTCAAGCATATAGTAGTGGACTCTTTTGACACTCTAGTTATGGCGGTAGTAATACTTATCTTCGCAGCGTTCGTGGAAGTGTATGTTACTCCCGTTTTGTAAAAATTATTTTTTAAGCTCCATGATGGCTTCGGCAAGGTCGCCTCCCGCGTTTTCAAGGGCTGTTCGTGCTTTCTCATCGCTGACGCCTGCTTGTTCTGCGACCATGGTTACGTCATCGTCTTCGATTTCTATTGAAACGTCTCCTTCTTCCTCTGAGACGTCGCCGGAAATCTGAAACATTTCCTGGCCTGATACTATCGTCTTTACGACTTGCGGGGAGGTTATCCTGATCTCCTTGTCGACGCAGCGGATCACTACTTCTTCAGCGTCGATTTCGTCCATCTTAACGCCCATCCGCTTCATCATCTTCTTCATCTGTTTCGGGTTCATACCACCTGGCATCATCTTATTTTTCTCACCTGTCTTGCAATTCTATTATTCCGTAAACAAAATCTTTGGTTATTTCGAGTGAATCTATAGGATTTTGTTTTAAATTAATCAACCCGCTTTGGATGCGGTCGGCTACAATAAAGACTCCACCATCCCTTATCGTATTGTGTTTTTCAACGTAGGGTTCAATCACCTTCCCAGTAATAAAACCCCACCCCAAGTCGCCCCCCATCTGAACTTCGCTTGTAATCTCCTCAATACCCTCATCCGCGCCAGTCTCAGTAGTCCAGATTAAAAGATCTGCATTGCTTCCAGCACCCTGTTTAATCATCTCCTCATCGTCCAAGTCCAGACAGATTGAAGTGAAGACCGTAAACTCCTCATTGGACTTGCTCGTTAAAGTGAAAGTCCGGGATGATGATAAAGCTTTTTCCCGAGTCTCGTTGTGTATGTCACCGTAAATCCAACACTGGTTGTTCTTACCGTTTTTTGCGGGAATACACCAGTCAGACCCCTTAGTCTTCATCTTCTTCCCGATGAGGTTGCCCTGCCTGTTTATGACGACGAGCGTGTTGTATAACGGCTCGTTAAGGTCGGGGTCTGGGGTTTCCACTAGCTCCTGGGTTGGAAGCGTTCCTAAAATGATGTTTACGTTGTTTAAGTATGCGAGTTCCTTAATTTCCTCAACCTCCTCGATTATGGATCCCCCGTTTTTCATGTCTTCGATAAGGCAGTTACCGTCAACTTTGACTTCACAGTCAATTCTTATTCTGGGTGTTTGTTCGTTGTAGCTTCCCTTCCAAAGCGAGTATTCGGAAGTCACAATCAGGTCTAATTCTGGTTTGTCTGAAAGAATCTCTTTTATCCTGTTCGAAACATCTTCTTCAGGCCTTATTTTCAAGGACGCAATCTGTAAGGTGAGGTCAGGTTCGTAAAGATTGCATATCGGTTTGGTTGTCTGAATCAACTCCTCTAACCTTAGTGTTTCAGCTTTCAGGGTCGTGGTCTGGGCTGCTTGCGCAAAGCATGTTACCAGAGAGAACACCACTAAATACGGTAAATATTTTTTTAGACTCAGTCTACCATCACCCCCACCAACTACTTAATTTGATGTTATGTATATAAATCTTCCGCTATTTCAGCCCCCATTCAGTTAAAAAAGCCTAAATAGAACATTATTTTAAAAAATAGAGAATAATTGAACGTTATTCATAAAATGAATCATTTTTATTGACTTTTTTCAATAAATTATCGAATAATATGAGAATTTTCATCGCCATACCCGCCCCTACGGAAATTAGAACTAAGTTTCAACCCATTCAAACCCTGATTTCCGAATGCGGGAAAATCAAACCCGTAGAACAAGAAAACATCCACTTAACACTAAAATTTATCGGGGAAGTGGATGAAAGAAAGTTAAAGCAACTAACAAAAAATCTCTCACCCATTGAAAACGAGCAAGCCTTCAAGATCACTGTCTCAGGTCTTGGAGCATTCCCCAAACCCTCCCACCCTAAAATCATCTGGGCCGGAGTAAAAGAAGGGGCAACTCAAATTAATTGTTTGCATGATTTGACCGATGAAAATCTGGAATCCATAGGTTTCAAACCCGAAAAACGGTTCCACCCCCACTACACCATAGGCAGGGTGAAATTCATGGATAACAAAAGAAAGCTTGCGAACATAATCTCAGACTACGAGAACACAGAATTTGGGGAATATACTTGCGAAAAAATACAATTAATCGAAAGCAAGCTCACGCCAAAAGGGCCGATTTACACAGTCCTTAAAGAATACACTTTAAGCTAAACGCTTTCTAACCGCGTCTCCCTCAAGCTCTCTGACGGCGTCTTTTGCAATCCACTTTGCAGCCTTAGAATCGATCAATTCAATTTCCCTGGTAAGCTTGATAGCCTTCGAATTCAATGCTCTATCTCGCTTCCCGATCTGCCGAAGCGCCCAGTTCACAGCCTTCTTAACAATCGGCCGCTCATCAATTGAACTCTCTTTGATGTATGGAAAGAATGCCTCCAACTTCTCATCAAGGACTAACTTATCCTTCCACGCAAGCACTGTCATAAGCGCGAACCCGGCACGCTTCACGTATTCCTCATCGCGGGAACTCCACTCACAGGCTTTTTCATAAGCGATGGGTGTCAGCCAAAACAAGTTCATGCAGCACTGGTCACAAATCTCCCAGTAAGTGAACTCAGACGCCCAAGCGTCCATGAGCTCGGAAGAAGTTTTTTTCGGCTCGGCAATCATGGATGCTAGAATCCTAGTCTCCCGAGTGTCCTTACTCCAAAGTTTGAGCGCCAGTTCGTGATCCCTCCCCGACTCTTTAGCAATCCTGCGGAGGTCGGGAAGCCTCACTCCAAACGTATGCTTCGGAGTGATTCCGAACCGCTTCATACCCTCAATATTTACTGGATCCTTAAGGCGTTCAAGCTCGCTTAAGATTTCATTATACGTCATCTTCGAGTATTATTCTAGTATTTTATAATATTATTTATGTCAAAGCTTAAGCTATCTGGCCGGGATCCGAAACTCATCAGGCCAGACGATCCGGAGTTCAAGGCCTTCGTGGAAGGTGGGATACCAATCGAAAGGCTTAGTAAAAGGCTTTTACCGAAGTTGGGCGTTGGAGACTACGACGCCGAAACCGCCGTCCACGACGGCTGGGGCGACTTTTCAAGGGAAGGGTTCATGGGAGTTGACGACGATCCACTAATTTTCATACACGCGGACTTGATGACCGTCTTATCCCACGACCTCACACCTCAGATGGTCGCCGACAGGGTGAAATTATCCTATGAGGATGACTCCCATCTTCACCCAGACTATGAGTTCATGGGAGTCACTACTGACACCATCGGTTCCCAAAGCTGCCCGTGGGAGTGTCCCGACATAATTGGAGTCGACGACGGAATAATATACCGGAAAAACTTGTTGACGCGTCCGGGCGGCAGCCTGTACCTGGCTTTGGCAATGACTTCGAAATTAAATGAGGAAGGAATGGCGAAGTGGATAAAAGACTCAAGTTTGCAGTTCGGACCAGACCATGAATACACAACGAAGGCCAGGCAAGATGTTGAGGCCATCCAAGCACTTCTCGCTTCAGGAGAGGTTTACACCGCCAGGGTCACTAGCATGCTCGCCCACGAGATCGAAGCCCACTGCCTGTTCGGGGGTGGGCCAGGCAGCCCCTACCGTGCAGACCCCGAGTTTCTCATAAACGCATTGAACCTTAGGAAACACGCCTAAACCGTCTTTTATATCTCCGCCATCTAATACAATACTTGATGGAGAAGATTCCAACCGGGATTCCAGGATTGGATGATATGCTTGAGGGCGGTTTGATTCGTGGGCGCCCTTATATTGTTACAGGGGGGCCTGGTGCAGGGAAAACCATCCTGACCATGCAGTTTCTCATGGAAGGCGTCAGAAACAAGGAGCGCGGCATCTTCATAACTCTTGAGGAAAATTCCAACCAGATAGTCCAGGACATGGCCGAGTTCGGGTGGGATCTCCGCGGCATAAAGCTTTTAGACACATACCAGGATCCTGAAAGCGGTGCCTGGCAGCTTAAAAGCGAGAGTGTTATGAGCAAACCCGATTTCAATTTGTCGAATCTCATCAATACTATAAAGTCTAGGATTTCAAGCTACAATCCGAAACGTATGGTAATAGACTCTCTTACTAGTATTCGAATGCTATATGACGAGGATTCAAACCCTAGAAGGGAGATATTGTCGCTCATGAATTTTTTGTCGAGAATAGACGTTACGACACTCCTCACAATAGAGTCAAGCGATGAGGAAACCCCACTGATGGAAGAGTTCCTCGCTTCCGGAGTAATAAAGATGCTTAAAATAAAGCATGAGGGGGAAACCATAAACGCAATCAGCATCGAGAAGATGCGCGGCTCATCCTTTGACAAGCACACTCGACCCTTAAAGATTACGGATCAAGGGATTACAGTATTTCCCCTGGAGACAGTATTCAGTTGAATACCAAACCCCTGATAGTTTCAATTGTCGGCACAAATAATAGTGGGGGGGGACATCGCGATAATTCTGAAGAACAGATAAATCTACCTTATTTTCGATATGAATTCTTTACAAAATAATGTGAAATCAGAATTAAGTAATTATTTCATCAAGGGATTCTGATATCTCCTTAAAAACATCTTCTTGATTTTGATATCTGTATCCATAATGTTTGATTCGTTCAATTTTACAATTCAAATCAGGAAAGTTTTCCTTAAGCAATTCCTCACATTTAACTCCCATAGGGATTATAATTTTTGGATTCAAGATTGCAATTTCTTTTTGTAAAAAATATATTTGTTCCATAATTAAATCCTTATTTTTTAATATATCTGGGACTTCTTTATTTTTAGCTCGGACTTTAATAAGATCTGTAATGTGTACATTTTTTAATTTTTTTTCTATTAAAAGATTATAGAGCATTTTATCTTTTTTTGATGGAAAAGTTCCAGAACTAGGATTTAATCCAAGAAGAATTATCTTTTGTGTACCAAAAAAACCTTTAACACCTTGATATTCTGGATAAAACCAAGCCTCTAATTTCGTTTTCTTAGCATATTCTAAAATTTCTTCTTTTAATTGCATTAATTTTTTAAGCATATTCTATACACGCCTCTTAAACTATATAAATTTTCCGTGATGTCCCCTAAAAATTAATTAGTGCCGACAACTTTGGATTTTTCGGACTTCGTCCGAACGTTGCACTAAAATCCAACCTCTATCGAGGGAAACTAACAGGAATTTAACGGTTCCGAAACCTTGCAGGTTTCTCCACCCAAATCACCCCCTTCGGTCGTGACTTCGTTAAATTCCGAAATAACTATTCTTCAGATTGCACTTCAGAGTGGGAAATCCTCATTCCAGCAGGGACGATAAGTATCTTCTCGTCAGAGATTTTACCCAAATCCCCGTCAAGTTCGATGCAGGAGTCACGAAGCTCTTTCACAATCTCTCGAAGCAAAACCTTGTTGTGTAATAAAGCTTTCACGTTCAAGACGATGACGTTATTCTTCTCAAGCTCGCTTATTACTGTTCCAATACCTTTACCTTCAACATCCAAAACTACGGGCTTGATGTACGTCACATCCTCCCGCTCCATAATCTGACCATCCCTTATGGATAGCTCATTTAAGTAGTCTTCAATGTCGATGTCTCCACCTTTATCTTTCCCCTTCCCAAAAAATCCTTTGAACGGCATTTTAATATAACCTCACATCGTTTAGATGAAATATCTTACGTAGTACAAGTATTTATTTAAACTATACTGATTTAATCTTATACCTTATAAATGGTTTCAAATCTCTTCGAGTCTGAATTGAGCGGTGGCGGGCTTTTCAAGGATGCTTCGGTTTTGAGTCCTCACTATGTTCCAGACAGGCTTCCGCACAGGAAATCCGAGATAAGTCAGATAATTCGGATTATCGGCCCCATACTCCGCGAGACTAAGCCAAACAATGTTTTTGTGTACGGGAAGACTGGCACGGGAAAGACTGCGGTCATAAGGCATGTGACGCGGGAATTAAAACGCGTTGTCGATGACCCCGATAAAAACAAGAAGAATGTCAAGGTTGAGTGCGTTTACATGAACTGTAGGGTCGGCTACAACTCAAAATACCAGGTGTTGTTGAAGATTCTGGAAGATGAGTCCTTAAACCGACAAGGATACGAGAAAAAACCGATGGAGGATCGGGGGAAGAAGGGAAAGCTTTCAGGATTATCCCCCACCGAACTATACGAGCGGCTTAAGGTTTTCGTGGAGGCGAATAACCTCAATCTTGTGGTTGTTCTTGACGAGGTGGACATGATAAAGGATGCTGACGACCTCCTCTACATTCTAACAAGAATAAACGACGAGATATCGTCTGGAAGCGTTTCGATTATGGGCATTTCAAACAAGTTCTCATTTAAAGACGTACTTGACTCGAGAAGCAAGAGCACTCTCTGCGAGGAGGAGCTAGTCTTCAAACCCTACCACGCTAACCAACTCAAGTCGATTTTAACGCAGAGGTTGAGGCTCGGCTTTAAAAAGGGCGTTATCGCGTCTTCCAGTGTCGGCTTGATTTCCGCGTACGGGGCTCAAACCAACGGGGATGCGAGGTATGCACTCCGGCTTTTAAAGAAGGCGGGGGAGCTTGCTCAAGGTTCTGGTCACAAGCGGATTACTGTTGATGATGTGAAGTCTGCGAAGGTTAAGGTTGAGGAGGATATTACTTTCGAGATTATTTCGACTCTTCCCGAGCACCAGCAGATTGTTTTGTATTCGATTGCCCAGACGTTGATTCGAGGTAGTGCGTATAAGCGGTTGGATGCTTCGCCGGAGGCTGTTCTTTTTTCGGGCGAAGTTTATGAGGCTTACGAGCGGGTTTGCACGCAGCTTAACGTGAAATCCCGGACGATGAGGTGGTTTAGGGAGTATTTGAATGACTTGGAGATGTTGGGTCTTTTAACGTTGACTGTGTCAGGCAAGGGTGTTAGGGGTAATACGTCTCTTATACGGCTTGGCAATCCTCCTGAAGAAGTTAAAAAGATTGTTTCTGAGAGCCTGGGCCTTACCTGATTTTTCCCAGGGATAATGCTAGGAGGCTTGCGGCAACCAACACTACTCCCGCAATTGAGAAGACTGTGGTAATGCTTGTGTATTGTGCGAGTATTCCCCCCGTGAGCGGCCCTATAACGTAGCCTAAGTCTGCAGACGACCTCCACACTCCCACGAGTTCCCCCTTCTTCTTGTCGGTGGCATGGTCTGCGAGTATTCCCTCTGTTGCAGGCCAGGCAAGGGAAAGCCCTAGAGTCGCAATAAATGCGTATGTAGTCAATCCAATGAAATTTTCTGAACTGCTGAATCGTATCGTTGCGACTCCTGCGATGATTAATCCGAGCGCTAGAATCATTCTCTTGCCATACTTGTCTGCCAGATACCCTGCAGGAGCCTCAAAGACTATTAATGGTATGATGAAGGCGGCGAGTATCACCCCCCCTTGAATAGTTGATAGATTAAACTGCTGGTAAAGAAGGGGTTCAAGAGTCCAAACCACTCCGTCAAAGACTGTGAAAAGCAGGGTCAATGCAATAACTGCGAAACCAGTGAATCCTAGACTTTTGTAATCAGAGAGCTCTTTTCTAAAAATCCCATCCTTTCTCACAACATCCGACAATCCTTCACGGAAACTTTCGATTGACCCCCCCTTAAGTGTTAGTGAAGTCAAAGCCCCAATTAAACACATTAAGGCAAACAACAAACCAATTACTCTGGCATTTGAAATTATCGCATCCATTGCCATGTAGCCTGCAATCAACGCGCCAACAGCAAATCCCACATGCATAAACGAAGTGTAAGTCCCAAGGTAAGTTGACTTGAGATTCGTAGGCGATGCTTCCATGACGTATGAAGCCGTCACAATGTATGCTACAGTGTGAAGTATTCCAAAAACTATCAGAAACAATAGGAGTTGTGCAGTCGTTTCAATCCAGCCGAAGTAAATCCATGTCAATCCCAACAGAATTAACCCCCAAAAAAGAATCTTTTTTTTATCAGCCTTGTCACACAAATCCCCCAATGGAATGTCCACAAGAAGGGACATAAGTCCGGGGATGGCAAGCAGGATTCCAACGTAAGTGAGGTTTCCCACAAGCGACTCCGCAAGCGGCGGCAGAACAAACCAGATGGCGCCGATTCCAGTGCAAATGAAGAAGACGACGGCACTGGATTCAGAGAGCACTTTGAATCTCGCGTCTCTGAATCTTCTGATCATTTGAATTGAACCTCCCTCCCCCTGCCCCCGACTACGTCCCCGTCTTCGAACACTATCGCCCCCCTAATCATAGTCTTTACGGGTTTTCCAGAAACGATTCTACCTTCGAAAGGAGTCCAACCACACCGCGTCTTAAACTCGTCTCCCCGAATCTTCCACTCCCGCTTCAAGTCGACGAAAGTAAGGTCTGCGTCAAAACCCTCCATAATCTTACCCTTATTCTTCAATCTAAAGATTTTGGCGGGATTAGTGCACAAAAGATCTGCGACGTGAGCAAGTGAAAGCATGCTCTTGTTAACTGAGTCGAGCATAAGGGGTAACATAGTCTCCAAGCCCGGAAGCCCGGAAGGAGAACTCCAATAATCCTGCTCCTTATCCTCAAGGACATGTGGTGCGTGGTCTGTTGCAACACAGTCGATTATCCCCTCAAGCAGCGCCCCCCAAGCTGCAGAAACGTCGCTTCTAGACCGGAGCGGTGGATTTACTTTAAGCTTGTGGGATTTTGCGTCATAATCCTTCTCCGACAAAAAAAGGTGGTGTGGAGTGACCTCGCAGGATACTAGTAATCCGTCTTTTTTCGCATTCACAATCTCAATAAGCTCTCCCCTCGTGCTCACATGGGCTATGTGGATTTTTGCATTCGTCTGCTTAGACAATCTGATTGCCCTGGATACTGCAATCCGGGCTGCCTCAGGATCCCTGATGACAGAGTGGATTTTTGGGGGTGGTTCCCTACCCCTCTTCTTCAACGCTAAAAACCTCTTTTTTATCATCTCCTCGTCTTCAGCGTGCACTACGACAGTCTTCCCCGCCTTCACGGAAGTCTCAAGTATTGAACGCATTTTCTCAGTTTTTTCGACGAGCAGGTTTCCAGTGGTTGATCCCATGGCGAGTTTGATGCCGCAGGATTCGGAAGTCGTAAGCTCTCTCGTGTTTGTTTCTGTGGCTCCTATGAATACGCCATAGTCTACGACGCTTTTTTTCCGAGCAATAGTCTTGTATTGCTTAAGCGCTCTTGCAGTGGTTATTGGAGGGCTCGTGTTGGGCATTGCCAGGATTGTCGTGATTCCTCCCGCCGCAGCAGCGTGTGAAGCAGTCGTCCAATCCTCTTTAGTCTTCTGGCTCATATCCCGCACATGAACGTGAACGTCTATCACTCCCGGAAGAATAACCAGGCCTTTAGCATTTACTGTCTCGCCCGCCGTAGGGAGACTCGCACTCTTTGCGACCTTGATGATTTTCCCGTCTTGGACTGCGATCCCAGCCTCGATTAATTCACCCTTGTAGAAGATCCTGCCCCCCTGAACATTAAAGTCTGCTTTAGCCATAATCTATATTTTCCTGGGTTTCCCCGAGGCTTCCCGACTCAGTACCCCAAATTCGGTGTCCAATAGTTTTTCAGCGTTGAAAACCGGCCCGTCCTTGCACACTCGAAGCTCTCCCACACAACACGCCCCGCACAACCCTATCCCACACTTCATATACCTTTCAAGTGAAAGCTGGCAATGTATTTTTTCCGCAAGGGCAAAGTCCATTGTCTTTTTCATCATGGCCTCGGGCCCGCACGAATAAATCCTGTCAAACTCCTCCGTCTTGTGGAGTTCAGGCAGGTTATCGGTTGCAAGGCAATGTAGCCCCGCCGACCCATCATCTGTCGTAACACAGACTTCAGCCCCCGCCGCCTTAAACCTTTCCACGAAAAAAAGCTTGTCGCGGGTCTTGGCCCCCACTACCACGTAAATCTTTTCGGCGACACCTGAAAGCTCATCTACAAGGGGCGCGACCGACGCCGCCCCGAATCCCCCGCATACTACAAGCACGTTCCCACCATCAACTGTGTAGTGTGTTCCGTAGGGACCGCGGACTCCGACTTTATCCCCTACCCTCAACTTGAACATCTTTTCCGTGAAATCTCCGACTTTCGCAATGGTAATACCAGTATGCTTGCCCACGTAGCTTAAGCTGAAAGGCTTCTCATTCACTCCCGGAAGCCACACCATTACGAACTGCCCTGGCCTTGCATCAAGATTCTCCTTGAAAAAAAAGGTCCTGACTTCAGCCGTCTCTTCGACAATTTCTTCAATTGTAAAAAAGTCGGGTTTATGAACTGGCTCCATCAACCTTTGATTGTCAAAGTCGGGTTTAGAATCCACGGTAATCAATTTGATTGCGTCTTGAAATACCTTACTACTTCAGAGTTCTCGCAGACTTGCGCAAAATAATCGCGTGAGCCTGACTGATTGGATGGCCGACAGCATATATCCTGTCGAAGGGAAGCTTCAGACCCCTCACAGCATCATAAGTCGCAAACGCCGGACTCTTGGAATCAGGCAGCTCTTCAACAATGCTTTCCGCACCGTCAAAGGCGAATCCCACACCTTCCTCTTCAGCGGTTATGAAATAGCCCCCCAGCTTCAAACCCTTCCAGGTTGCGCGAAGACATTTAATCCGCTCTGACTTGCTCATGTAATTCCACATGTTGGACCAGACTACCAGGTCTGGTTTGGGCGAAGGAAAGTATTGAGAATTTTCTTTAAGAAGTTGCGGGAAATCTTCCATACGCCCTCCCATGATCATCTTCTTCCGATCGCAGATTACTAGATCATTATTGGGTTTGATGGAGTACCTGCTGGCAACCACTGCTGGATCGTCAATGTTGGTTATCTGCGGGATAAGTGGCAAGTGCAAGGGTGTGTTTCCGCAGCCCATGTTGACTCCCCAAGCATCAAGCCGCCAGTCGGTTCTAAGCGCCAACATAATCATCGTAAGGTTCATACCCTGGCCTTCCGTTCCGTGGTGGTGATACCGGGATTCATCGACACTATCCAGAAATGTGGGGTGGTTATGTCTCGCACGTCGTTCTCGTCTTCGAATGTCCCTTTCAAAACCAGGGAGTATGGATGCAATCTCCTCACGGTATTCTTCAGTACGCTTACGCCATTTCTCATAAGATTCTTCGTAAGGGATGTTTCTGCCGGATTGCTTTCTCTTTTTCTTTTGAGCCATAAGTTTAATGCGCGATTCCTACCAGATCTTTGATTTTCTTGAATCCGTTCTCCTTCATGAAGGCTTCGATTTCCTCACAGATTTTTTCGAAGGCATCTTCCTGGCGGTACATTATCGCCGTGCCAACTCCCACAGCGGACGCGCCGGCCATAAAGTATTCTATCGCATCGCGGCCGTCGGTGACACCCCCAGTTCCAATAACCGGGATTTTCACGGACTCGAAAACATCCCAAACACACCGCACTCCAATAGGCTTCACAACTGGCCCGCTCATACCACCCACCTTATAGTCGAGCACCGGCTTTTCAGCCTCAAGGTTTATGACCATGCCTGGTCCGAGCGTGTTGCCCATGTTGATTGCGGCAGCACCGCTCCTTTCGGCTGCTTTGGCCACTTCCCCGAGAGCTTGCGTGTTCGGCGATAACTTGATGATTACTGGAAGTTTTGTCGCCTTTACGACTTCCTTCGTAATCTCCTCTGTGGCCTCCGGCGTCCCGTGGCCTGCGAGAAGCCCCAAGCCCGGCGTGTGAGGGCAGGATAAGACGACTTCAATGGCAGAGAACGCAAGCGTGCTCAGTTCAATTGCAAGTTCTACGAACCCTTTTGCGTCTTCGGCGACTACGCTTGCAATGGCCGGGACTCCCAATTTACCGACGCCTGTAAACTCCTCTTTCGCAGCATCCAAGCCCATGTTCGAGTAGCCTACGGCATTGAGAAGCCCCCCGCGGACTTCCACAACAATTGGGTTGTTATGGCCTGTGCGAGGTTCTCTCGTGATCGACTTGATTGTGACTGCCCCTGCCCCTCCTTTTTCAACGCGCTTTAGCATTTCAATTGAAGTCCCTAGAAAGCCTGAAGCTAGAATTGTCGGATTAGCAAGTTTTATCCCTGCGAGCTCGGTTGAAAGACGACTCATCTAGATACTATGTGAGTAGTTTAAATTTAAATTCGAGTATTATGAATAATATCACATGGAAAAGCTTGCCGGTGAGCCCTCTCCCCTCGAGGATTGTCTGACAAGTTTCTGCGCCCAGCTTAGGAATCCAAACCGTGGTATTTCAGCCCGTGCAGTAGACGAAATAGCAGCTCTTGGACCTCGCGCGATACCTGGAATTTTCGGGCAAATTGAATCATCGATCAAGGAGAATTCCCCTCAAGGCTTTATGGCTGCGGCAGACCTGATCTGGTCGCTTGTAAAGATTGGAGACGACTCAGCTGTGGACGGTCTAGGCCAATACACGTCAAAAGAAAACGAAGATGGAGTCAGGAAATTCGCGGAATGGGCTGTGAAAAGAATTGGCGGTGAGAAACCAACCTTAGAGCAAGCAGTTGTTGATGTGCGCTCTACCGGGTTTTTCAGACCGCTTCTCGGGGCTTTAGACCTTGGTTTAATAGAGGATGAGAATATTGTCCTATTCCTCACTACCACATACGATCACCACCTACCAGGCCAAAGAGAAGTCTCCCCTTTCGTGCGGGGGACGGTCGCATGGGCCTTGCACAACCACCTTGAGCAGCCGGGAGTCGAAGATAAGCTGCGAGTAATCTCAGTAAATGACCCCGATGATGAGAGTGTAAAACAAATCGCAGACGAAGCCTTGAAGGGATAAAGCCTTTAACTTCTGGCTTCGGAAATCAAGTAGTCCACTATCCTATTCTCGACCGGAATCCTGGTCGCCTTCTTAAACCCTGTGAATCCCGGGCTTGCGTTGACTTCGAGTATCTTGTATCCATCCGCGTCCTCCACGATGTCGACGCCAGAAATCTTACACCCCAACGCTTTTGTCGCCTTGAGTGCAAGCTCTCCCAACTCGTCATCCGCCTTCATCTTAAATGCTTTGCCGCCGACAGTTACATTGCTCTTGTGCATTCCTTTTGGCGTCTTTCTTTTTATAGCTCCGATGACTTTTTCACCGACTACGATCACCCTTATATCCCCCTTTCCGTCTCCGGCAATCCTCTGGAGGATTAATGGTTTTTCAAATAACCCGTAAACTGACGTTAAATCCCCTCCAGTCTCCCCGTCTTTCACATAAAACACTCCTGACCCACCGCCACCCTCAACGGGCTTGATGTATTGGGGGAATCCAATCCTATTCAACTCTAAGAATGCGCGTACTGGATCGTTTGCGGCGAAGGAGGCGGGTGTTGGAAGCCCTTGCCGGGCAAGCAAGTAGTTTGTCACATGCTTCCTACAGGCGTTTCTAATCCCTGCAATCGGATTTATCACTGGAACATCCTTTTCAATTAGCTCGAGGAAGTCGAGGGTGAACTCGGATTTACAGTTGTCGGCGGAGCTGTATACGTGGTCGAGTTTTCTCATGAAAATCAAGTTTAAATTTTTTACAGGGATGTCTCCTCTTCGGGAATCCTCCTTCAACTTTGCAAAGTCTTTTTTCATAAATTTTTTAAAGGATTGTTCTCGCTTAAAAAAACCGGTTTCAACTGTTTTGCCTGAATTAATCCATTGTGAAGATTCATCAAGTAAGGTGAACTTAACTTTCTTTTCCTTAAAAGCTTTGGAAAATAATTCCTCATCGTCCTCGTCTTTTGGGATGAATCCGAAATGCATTTTATTGTTTAAAAAATAGTATACTTTCTTTATGAATACGACTCTCCCTCGATTGAGGGATTTCGTGGTTTCAAAAGAGGGTCTTGTTTTTGCTGTCGCATCTTACACTCACCCTAAGGGTTATGTTATCGCATTCCTCCGCTACATCCCCGGAAAAAGCGGTCTGGCTAAAATCAAGTCAACAGATGACTCCTATACCTTCTTGAGGGAAAATCACCCAAAATATCTTTTTTATTCTAAAGAACTTGACACACTGCTTCAAGGAGTTCCCCTCACAGAAGTCGGAAAAATCATTCATCCTAATAAATTCCTCACCGGACTGAATTCAGCCCAAGATTTATCTGATCATGAAGACAGAATCATCAGGCTTGTAAACATTCTAAGCAAGTATTCGAAAGTGTCCCTGGAAAAATTCGGGGTGACTGGCTCAGTTCTCGTGGAAGCTCACACTTACGCCTCGGATATTGATCTTGTCGTCTACGGCCGGTACAATTTTGAGGAGGTGAGGGAAGTTGTGGCTGAGTGCAAGCCCCCCCTTAAGGGGCTCAATGACGTGACAATCAACACCGCCTATTCAAAAAGGTTCCCGCTTACTAAAGAGCTTTCTTTTTCCGAGTTCGCATTCCACGAGAAGCGGAAGCACACGTCTGGACTTTTCGAGGGTGTGAAGTTTGACATACTTTATACTCGGGATTGGAGTGAGATTTCATCGGGGTGGGGTGACTTGAAGTATAAAAAAATCGGTTTAGTAGAACTTGAAGCGGAAGTAACTGATGATACTCTCGCCTTCGACTATCCCGCAGTCTACAAAGTTTCGGGAACATGCAGCCTAGGCGGCCGCTCCTTCAACGTTTCCGAGCTCGCCTCCTACACGCACACTTACTCTGGACAAGTTTTTTTGGGTGAGAAGGCTCAGGTTTCTGGGATGCTGGAGGAGGTTTCATCGAGTCGGGGAGTCCATTATCGGATTCTTGTGGGATCTACTCGTGAGGCTGAGGGGGAGTATATTAAATTATTCACTCCCAAATAGTATTTTATGGTTCAAAGGCTTCGTGTGGGTCCTCACGGCGACGAAACTCCTGAGGTTGTTCGAGTATTCTATCCGATTTATAAGGG
>Ga0268282_1000179_pt1 | contig 36848 bp, 39 predicted proteins | sample saktaG_12_FD_190133 | JGI IMG/M metagenome (GOLD analysis project Ga0268282, IMG submission 190133) | Saline water microbial communities from Sakinaw Lake, British Columbia, Canada - sak_2011_5_24_120m | ecosystem: Environmental > Aquatic > Non-marine Saline and Alkaline > Saline ...
GCCGTAAGCAGGAAGTTAACTTCTTCAACTATCTTAATGGAATATTTTCATCTCGAGACGATATCCCGAGTTTGGCTAACTTAATTTATAAAGCGGCATGATATAATATTTTATTGAGCATGTTCCTATTATCTATAGGTTTAATAGTTATCTTTGATTGAAGATTTGTAACAGAACCTAAATAATCAATCTTAAAACTTTCATTTTTTACCAAATATTCTTGCCAGGTTATCTCCTTTTCTAAAGCGTTTATTTTCTGGAATATGATTTTACTCTCGATTTCTGATAATTCATTTAAATCTCTCTCTATATCGCGCAATTTTACTCTAAACATGCAAATCGGTTCCATTAAATTGCTCTCGACGAGCTGCTTGTAAATTGAAAATAATTTGCGCTCTATTTCAATACCTTTTATAGAGTGGCATCTCCCGAGAAATATAGCTCCATTAGTTTGCATATAATTTGACATGAATTTAACGAAATTTTTATCTCCACGCAATGTTTGTAGATTAAACATAATTAAAGGAGCATCTTTCCCAAATGAGACATTTTGGCATAAAATTGTTTTTTCAATTTCACTTTGGTTTATTCGTATTATTAAGTATTGAGTTGTGCCTAAAAGGGGATTTGTGCTACATTGTACAAATAAAAAATCTTTTTTTAAATTATTAATGAATAAATCCTCTGCAGATTTATCCAAAAATTCTCCTCTAACCCACTTAAGTTCTTCTTTCGTAGTATCCAACAATTTTCTCAATAATAATGATATAATATTGTTCATCATATAAATTGGGACAAGTATTATAAACCAAAAGAGTAATTCGAGCCCTTGAAGGAATCCTGTCTTGCTACTACTAGAATTGTCAAGCATCTTAATAAAGCCAATATAAGATAATGGGGACAAAACAGCACTCAATATTAAAATAATCACACATAAATTGAAGTATCCGCTATCAGGGGATATTTTATTTACTAGACTTTGATATAAAAAAAGATCTTTCAAGATATTATATTCAAATACAAAAGCCAACGATACAATAGTTTGTGTTAAGATTCCACCTAATAACAAAAAATCAAGTCCTTGTTCCCTGCCAATAAAGGAATTAACATAAGCCAAAAAAAGTAAAAACCAAATTATAATTACGCTAAACAAAACTACAAATTCAGATGGCACTAATTCGATGTATGAAAATAAAACAGGAGAAACAAAACATAGAAATAACGCCATTTTAGGGGCCACAAACGCTAAAAGTGTAACGAAAATAACCACATATATAAAAAAATAAATTAAAATGTACTTATCTAGTAGCAAAGCTAAGGATACATAAAAAAGAAAAGCTAAAATTGAATATTTTTTAGTCAAACCTCCATATAATGGATCTTCTTTTAAATAATTTGGAGGCATTAAACTTGCAAAAGTTAACATATCCATTATACATAGTCATGTTTAAATGAGATAATATAAAGCTTTCGTCACATTCAAACTCGTTATTCCACACATAGCAACTGCGTTGATCTCCCATAGAAGACGTTTAGTTGATCAATATTTCCGATGAGGTCTTCGTGTACTTCCAATATTTTCCATGTGTTACGCTGTGTAGGCCCGGTAATAAGTTATTAGTGTTCTTAGGTCGGGATTTTAGGTTAGGATTTCAGAGATCGATTCCTCGGTCAACTACATAGAGGGGCAATTTCAGCAACGTTTATTCAGTCCTTTACAGGAAGAACGAGGGCGCTTACCTCGCGGGCGTCTACGCCGGCCTGATGACGGAGTCTGGGATCATCGGCATCCTCGGCGGCCAGAACAGCACAACCATAAACGACTTCGTCGTCGGTTATGAGCAGGGCGCAAGATCCGTGAGGCCGGACATCGAAATCCTGGTGCAGTATGCGGAAAGCTGGAACGATCCGGCCAGAGGAGAGACGCTGGCAACAGAGATGTACGGAGATGGAGCCGACATCGTATTCCAGGCGGCGGGGACCACGGGCCTCGGCGTCTTCAAGGCCGCTCAGGAGTCAGGCAATTACGCCATAGGCGTCGACTCAGACCAGGCGCTGATAATCGAGAAGACCGACCCCGAGCAGGCCAAGCATATACTCACCTCGATGATGAAGAACGTCGATCGCAGCCTCTATCGAGCACTGGAGCTTTACGTCGACGGCAAACTGCTCTTCGGCCAGGCCGAAACTCTGGGCATCAAGGAGGGCGGCGTGGGCTTGGCGCGGAACAGGTATTATGAGGAGGCCACGCCCGAAGACGTCAAGGCCGCGGTAAACCGGGCTGAACAGGATATCAGAGACGGAAGGATAAAGGTGGAAACGGCATTCAAGTGAGATGGTCAGAGGCGATCGCAGATCAAGTCCCCATTCCCTCCACCTCCTCAGCCACCCTTCCCTCAACCCCTCGGCACCAAGCATTTCGGCCCGTCGCCGATCAGCTCCTCCCGCCTCGCCATCTGCAGCCTCACCCGGACGAGCCCCCAGTTCCACCCTTCCGGCGTCGGAGGAGCGCCCGCCGGATCCCGTTCTCGCGCCCCCTGGGGACGTGGACGGACTTTCCGGAAAAGGGGTCCAGGCCAGTGTGGCGCATGCGAGACTGAGACGGTCATCGGCGTCGGGGTGAAGTCCGGGACCTGCTGGGAGCGAAAGGCGGCAGTTCCGATGTGCGCGGGCTAGATCTGCCACCCCATTCATGTACTTATTTTATCGAATGAGTCCGGCTTCACACTTTGAACCCATCAAAGGTGGGGTTCTCGTGGAACCTCAAGCTCCTCTCGACGTCGAAGACGCCGGAGAAGGTCTGGTGCTCCTTGATGTCCTTGTAGAAGATCTTGTGCCACCTGTAATCGCTCTGCCAGGTTCCGTTGAAGCTGCTCGATAGGTCCATCCCCACCATGTGGGCGGGGCTTGTGCTTCTGATGGCGTTGGCGCTGGCGGGATCAGAGACCTGAGAGGCAGGATCGGTCGATGCGAAGTATGTGGTCTGGATCCTCTCCATCTCCGTCACCTCGAAGTACTCCTGGACCTCGGCGCCGATGCCCCCGTAGAAGTCGTTGGAGTGGATGTACTTCATCCCCACCATGGGCGTCTCGCCGGAGTAGCTCATCTTGACGTCTTCAAGGAGGTTCAGGGGCACATTGGAGCCGTTCAAAGTTCCCTGGACGTTGGTGGCCCTGTTGGAGACGGCGCTCTTTGAGTCCATCTCCAGGTCGCCGTCTCCGTACATGATGCTGTAGTACTCAAGACCCATCCTCCTGTCCACCACGGAGGACCCCACCTCGAAATAGCCGGTTCCCGACGCCCTGACCCTGTTGTAGAAGTCCTCACTTTGGGCCAGCTCGGAGATGGCCGGGCTTCCAGCACCCTCGCCCATCGCCAGAACGGCGATGAGCAAAAGCGCGCCTATCACTACTCCCTTCGTCCCTCTCGCCCCACAAGATTCCTTTGGATCTCTATATTTCGCTTCTTAATAAAATACGTGTCGTTCGGATGGCTTAAATCCCTCAAACTCCAAAAGACGAGAGTGCTTTGGAGCTTCGGGAAAATCCTAAGATCCGATGTAAAATAGCGAGCGAAAAAAGCAGATGTGGTGACGTCGTGAAGATCGATATATGGACCTGGGGCACTGGAGGGCCCTTCGGAAGAGAGCTCGGGGTTGGGCCGAAGAGAAGGCGCCGAGGACATACGGCGACCTCGATCATAATATCAGAAGAGGGCGAAGACCGAGGGGAAAAAGCCCACTTTCTGATCGACGCCGGAGCACCCTGCGTCGAGACGATGATCGAAAAGGGAGTTTCGGCGCCGAATGTACTCTTTCTGACCCACCCCCATTTCGACCACGTCTCAGACCTGGACAGGCTTGCGAACAGCAGGATGAGGGGCCTCGTGGTCCAGAGAGGTGTCAGGGATTTTGAGAGGGCGGAAAGCCTCTTCCAGCCGCTGACGGTGATCGGGACCGAGGATTGCCTCAACCATCCCCAGGACGGCATGAGGGCGAGGTTCGGCTACCTGGAGGGGCTGATCAGGTGGACGCCGATTTCGGACTACGATCTCTGGCACTCGGTCCAAAGGCTCGACGGGATGCTCCTGCCGAGCGAAGATGGGGTGGCGGAGGACGTATTCCCCCTGGAGTTCAAGGCCCTCCCGGTCAGCCATTCGAAGCACGCTCCGGGCTCGTGCCTATTCATATTCAGGTTCAGATCAGACGAGGTCATAGACCGTCCCGGCGAGCAGGGGATGGAGGCCCTCCGATTCAGAAACGTCGTCGTCTCCGGCGACTTCAAATCGATGGAAGATTGGGTGGCCGGAAATTCGGATCTTAGGGACCCCGCCTGCATCGTCCTCGACTCAAACACCATCAAGGCCTCTGGAAAATACCACGCTAGCTTCGAGGAGAACAAAGCGCTCATCGACCGATGGTGCTCGGGAGGTGAGGAGGTCCTGGTCCTCCTCAATCACCTCTCGGGCTTCGGCGACTACAGAGAGGGCTTTTACGATCACGTCCCCGACGACGAAGACTGGGAGAAGGCGGTTGATGAGTTCCTCCCCCCATCGAAGGTGACGATCAGAATCGCCGAGGACGGAGGATGCTATCGCGTAAAATGACGCTGGGGAGTCTGGGAATAGATCGAGGGATCACGCAGCCTTTAAGAACGAAGCCCGCCGTGAAAGAGATCTGCGGTTAAACCGCCTTCGAGTGGAGGTTAGCATCATGAGAACGAAATTATTTCTGGTTTTTTCAGCGGCCCTGCTCCTGGCCCAGGCGGCCTCTGCAGCCCAGGAAACTCTGGACCTGGGCCCATACCAGGTCTCCTTCAGCCTGGAGTCTGCAGCCCGCTGCACCGTCCAGGTTGCTGAATCGGTGGAGAGCAGGACGCCTACGGGGATCGATTACATCGAACGTTCGATCTTGATGGACTGCGATGACGGCCGGGTCCAGATCAAGGTGACGAACTATCACAATCCCGTCCCGGCGGGAGATCGTGTCACCACGGCCCTGAACAGAAAGACGCCGTGGAACATCGGCTGCATCGGCGTCGATACGAAGGACAGGCTAGTGGACCGTCACACCGGATTTCTGACGACCTTCCAGGAGGTCTCGGGGGAAGAGGTCTACCAGGTCGCCTACTGGCTGGACAGATACCTCGCTCCCGGAGATTATCTGGGAGAGACATCCTGCGTGATATCTTCAAGCCTTCCCTGGACGGCGACAAAAGAGCTGATCGATACGGTCCACGTCGAGAAGGCGGAGGCAACCCAAAAGCCCTCGACGATGGAGACGGTGACGGCTGGCCCCTACGAGGTCTCTTTCGATCTAGGGGAGAAGAACTACACCATCATCCAGGAGGGGCCCGAGCCCGGCGAGACCGAGGAACACGCGGGCCTTGAGCGGCAGAGGATCATCCTGGACGGAGTGAACAGGGCTGCGACGATCAAGATCACAAGCTACGACGACTTCAGGATCGTGAACCAGGGGACAGAGAGGCTTCTTGCCGAGGCGGCCCTCCAGACGAAGGGATACGTCAAGAACAACGCATCAGAATGGACGATCGACGGCGAGGCGGGAGTCCTTGGGGTCGGGGAGGACGAGCACCACCAGATCCTGTACGTTGCGATTTACTGGCCGGACCAGGTCCGGACGGAAGATGGGCCGGTTCTCGGAAAGACCAGGTGCGAGATAGAGTCGAGCTACTGGTGGGACACCACGGAGACCCTCCTCGACACCCTTCACGTGGAGAGGGAAAACGGAGCATGAACCGCGAGCGGGACCTGAAATTCGAGGGAAGATATGAGACAGCTCTGGATGGGGGTTCTGCTCCTCTCCAACCTTCTGGCGATGGCGGCGGCTGGGGCTGAAGAGGCGAGCGGCCCGAGCGCGGAAACCCCAATAGTCGTCATCTGCCAGGTGGAGCTGAACCCTCCTGGGGACGACAGAGGACGAGAGCAGGTCGAGCTCTTCAATCCCGGCGACCGAGAGGCGGAGATCGGCGGCTGGAGCGTCACCGCCGCCCAAAGCGGAACCACAAAGACTTTTCAGCCGGGGACAATCGTTCCGGCCCATGGAACCCTCGATGTGAAGTTCGAGAAGGCCGACGGCCAGGTCCTCTTCGACTCGGAGGAGTCTGTGGTTCTGAGGGACGAGTCCGGCAAGATCATTGACGAAACCCCGGTCCTGAACGACACGGGGAACGACAACGCGATCTGGACCAGGCTTTCCAAAGACGAAGATGCTCTGATCCATAGCTGGAGAATCGCGAGCCTCTACCAGAGGATCGACCAGCACGCCCTCGATGCCCCGGCCGAGGCGGAGTCGTCTCTGGATTCTCTGGCCCTATATCTCGCAGGGCCAGCCAAAAACGACGAGGAGCGGGCGCGGGGGATCTACCGCTGGATCACCGCCAACGTCGATTATGACGTCGAAGGCTCAATGGCAGGCGCCTGCAGGGGGCGGACCCCCGAGAAGGTGCTGGAGGAGAGGGTGGGGGTCTGCAGCGAGTACAGCGCCCTCTTCCAGAGGCTCTGCGAGCTCTCGGGCATTGAGGCGGTGGTGATCAGAGGTCGCGGGAAGGGGTACGGATACGCTGTCGGCTCAAAGATCCCGAAATCCAGCAACCACGCCTGGAACGCCGTCAGGATCGAGGGGCAGTGGCAGCTCGCCGACTCGACCTGGGGCGCGGGCCACCTGGACCCCGAAAAGGGATTCGTCCAGAGGTTCGAGGAATTTTATTTCCTCACCCCACCCGAAGACCTCGTCTGGACCCACCTGCCGGAAGATCCAGCCTGGCAGCTCCTGGACGCTCCGATATCGAAAGAGGAGTTCGAGGGGCTCGTTTACGCAAAGCCCGCCTTCTTCAAGAACGACATGAGGATAAAAAGCCCCATCAAGGGCACCATCGATGCCGATGAGGGCGCGAGCGTCACCCTCTCGGTCCCCGAGGATGTGAGCGTCATCGCCGAACTCTTGGACGAAGAAGGGCGAAAGCTTCCCAGCCGTTTCGCCCAGGTCCGGCGGTCTCTGGACGATCTTCTGGTCAAGGCCGCCTGCCCCGGTCCCGGAAACCGCACCCTGCGGATCTACTCGAAAAGGGGCGAAAGCGGGGATCGGGAGGTGTACGACTGGACCCTCGACTATCGGATCGAAACCGGGCCGAAGGCCCAGGTCCAGACGGGATTTCCGATAGTCTGGGATGCGTTCTGGGATATCGGCCTCGACGCCAAGAGCCATCCCGAGGGTTTGATCGAGGCCGGGTCCGAGCTGAACGTGACGTTCTCGGCCACCGAGGATGTCCTCCTCCTGGCACGGCTCCTGGACGACGAGGGACGAGAGCTTCCCGAAGATCGGACCATTGCCCAGAGGGAGGATGACGAATACGCGGTCAGGGCATCCTTTCCTAAGCCCGGAAACTACACCCTCAGGATCTACGCGAAGCGTGCGGGCGAACCTGGCGGAGAGTACAATTCTGCGATCGAGTACTCTGTTGTGGCCGAAGCCGGGATCGAGGGCATGACGTACCCCCGGACTCTAGGAACCTTCGCCGAGGCGGGAGCTCGCCTTCGCCGTCCCCTGGAAGGAGGGCTGGAGGCAGGATTCGCCCACCAGTTCGAGCTTGTGGTCCCCGGAGCCGAGGAGGTGGCGGTGATCAACGGCGGAAGATGGACCCCACTCTCCAAGGAGGGCGACCTCTTCTGTGGCGAGGCGGTCCTATCGAGGGGCGAGGCCCAGGTGATGGCCAGGTTTCCGGGGGAGAGGTCTTATTGCGGGCTACTAGAATACACAGTCCTCTGAAGCAAAACTGGGGGAAGGATTTCGCCATGAGGGTTACAATAATCTACGATAACAGGTCCCTTCGAGAGGATCTGAGAGCCGACTGGGGCTTCTCCGCCCTCGTCGAGGCGAAGGGTAGAAGGATCCTCTTCGACACCGGAGCGCGGGGCGACGTCCTCCTCGGGAACATGAGAGTCCTGGGCCTTGATCCGAAGTCCATCGAGGAGGTCTTCATATCCCACCCCCACGCCGACCACATGGGCGGGCTCTCGGATTTTCTGAGAATCAACCCCGTCAGGGTAGTGGTCCCTCGTTCCTCACCAGCCCCCGGCGGGGTTGAGGTTCTGAGGGTCGAAAAACCAGAAGAGATCCACCCGGGGATATACTCCACCGGAGAGCTTTCTGGCATAGAGCAGTCGATGGCCGTCGATTCGGGCTTTGGGATCGTGGTGGTATCGGGGTGCGCCCATCCCGGCGTCGGAAGGATTCTCGAGGTCGCTTCAAGGTTCGGGGAGGTGAAAGGGCTCATCGGCGGGCTTCACGGATTCTCCGACCTTGAGCGGATAAAGGATCTGGACCTGATCTGTCCCGCCCACTGCACTGTTCACAGGTCCGAGATCATGAGGAGATTTCCAGAAAAGTGCCTTGAGGGCGGGGCTGGAAGGGTCATAGAGATCTGAAGAAATTGATTTAGAGGAAGAACTCCAGAGATAGTTCCAGAGATGCGGATCTGGAGAGCGGATCTGAAAAATGGATCCGGCTCCAGAGGTTTAGAGGCGGAATTTCACAGGGCGTTTGAGCATGTCAGAGAAGAGCGAAGGCGGCACGGATCAGAGCGAAACGAGATCAAAAGCGGCAATTGTGACGCCTAGTGATGCTGGTCGCGATGCTGTGCCGGGTGGAAAAGGAATGGACCCGGTATCCAGGGTGGCGGTTCTCTCCCTCTTGGTGAACCTCACCCTTGTCGGGATCAAGCTCACCCTTTCCTACTTCTCCGGAAGCCTCGCCCTCCGGGCGGACGCCGTCCACTCCCTGGTGGACGTCTTCGGTTCTACCGCCCTGATCCTAGGGATATTCATATCCGGGAGGAAGAGCAAAAGCTTCCCCTACGGCCTCTACAAGGTGGAAAACCTCGTCGCGGTGATCATCTCGCTCCTCCTCTTTCTCACCGCCTACGAGATCGCGGTGGAGGCCGCGGTCGGAGCCTCCTCGCACGTCCCCTACAGCGGCTGGGTTCTGGTGGCGGTGGCGGCGATCGTCCCCGTCCCCCTCCTCTTCGGGACCTACGAGATGAAGGTCGGAAAGAGGTTCAGCTCCCCGAGCCTCGTCGCCGACGGACGGCAGTTTAGGGCAGACGTTCTCACAGAGCTGGTCGTCTTCGCCGCCCTGGCGGGCCAGTTCTTCGGCCTGCCCTTGGACAGGATCGCAGCGGCGATAATCGCCGTCCTCATCATCAAAGCCGGCTGGGAGATCCTCGTATCGGGGATGCGGGTTCTCCTGGACGCCTCCATCGATCCGGCCACATTGAAGAAGATCGAGGATGCGATAGAGGCCAACCCCGAGGTCTCGGCCGTGGAGGAGCTGATGGGCAGAAACTCAGGGCGCTACTTATTCGTCGAGGCGAAGGTCGCCTTCAGGATCACGGACCTTGCGAGGGCGCACATCGCCAGCCAGAGGATCGAGCGGGACATAAGAGAGGCGGTCCCCAACGTCGACCGGGTCCTGATCCACTACGAGCCCCGTCCCAGGACTCATCTGCGGTATGCCGTCGCCCTGGCGGACCTCGAAGGAAAGATAAGCTCTCACTTCGGCGAGTCGCCCTACTTCGCCCTCGTCGACTTCAACCTGAAAGAAAAGCGGGTCGAGGGGCAGACGATCCTCGCCAACCCCTACAAGGACATGGAAAAGGGGAAGGGGCTGAAGGTCGCGGGTTTCCTCCTCTCCCACAAGCCCGACGTCGTTGTAGTCGCCGGCGAGAGCCTGGAGGGCAAGGGTCCGGGCTACGCCCTCGCTGAGGCCGGGGTCGAGACGATAAAGACCGAGGAGGGGAGTTTGCGAGAGTTTGTGGGGGAGATGAAGAATGGAACCAGAGAGGTAGACGGGGGTTGATGTCGAGACCGGGATGGGTCAAGGCTACAAAACGTATTGAGACAGGAATATTTAATAAGTCTTCGACTTTGAGCTAGAAAATAGATATAGAATGATTTATTATTCGATAAATTGTGTTCAACAAACAAAAAATTTAAATCGATAATCGATTGTGTTCAACTATGCCAAATGAGTTGTTCAGACATTTTGTAAGCGATACGATTGACAGTACTATAAGACTTGCTCAAAGTGCGCCAAGTGTCGGTCATCCAGGTATGACCGGAAGTATCCGAGAAATAGCATTAAAGAATATTTTTAGGCCCATACTCACAGATGTGGCTGATATCGGTTCGGGAAAAATCACAGATCATAGAGGGCATCTATCTAAGGAAACGGATGTAATAATATATAGTAAAGATATAAATCCGCCTATATTATATGACACTAAAAATGACCTGGGTATATTTCCCGCAGAAACTTGTCTTTATGCTATTGAAGTTAAAAGTAAATCTAATTCTGCAGAAATTCAAGATGCTATAGAGAAAGCACAACTTATTAAAGAGATGGAATATACTTCCGGCATTTATGATGAGCTTGGACGAGAACATCAACATACTCTAACAAGGATTGTAAGTGCTTTCTTTGCCTTTTCTTCTGATTTAAAGGAAAAATCTGAACTTGATAGATATCTTGGGTTAGATTCCGATGGAAAAACGGACCCACTAATACGTGCAATTTGCATAGTAGGAAGGGGTTACTGGTATTTTGATAAACACAACCAATGTTGGTGGTATTGGAAACCAACGTCTGATCATGGAGAAGTTATTGCCTTTATTGGAGGAGTAATTAACACAATTCCTGACGCTATTGCTTCAAGAGGGCGTCCTAGGTTTGGGAAATACTTAATCAATACATCGGGTAGCAAAGTTCCATAATATTCTAATTGCTCTGGAAGTAGTATGATTTTTATATACAATTTCTGCCCGAAGTTAAATAACTGTGGAGAGGCATCTAGGCGTCTCATCTCGCACGCCAAAGCCTTAACTCACTCCCCACCCCATACCCCAAGCCAGAGATGACCGAAGACCCCTCACAGAAGATGGCGGCCCTGGTGGTGGCGGCGACCAGCTCCTTTCTCACCCCCTTCATGGGCTCCTCGGTGAACATCGCCCTCCCGGCGATAGGCGAGGAGTTTGCCCTCGACGCCGTGACCCTGAGCTGGGTTGCAACCTCGGCGGTCCTGGCGGCGGCGATATTCCTCGTCCCCTTCGGTCGCCTGGGAGACATTTATGGTCGGAAGAGGGTCTTCACCTGCGGGGTTTTGACCTACACGGGGTCCGCCCTCCTCTGCGCTCTTGCGGTCTCAACGCCGATGCTGATCGCCTTCCGGTTCACTCAAGGAATGGGCGGAGCCATGATCTTTGGGACCGGAACTGCCATCCTCACCTCGGCCTTCCCCGCCCGGGAGAGGGGCAAGGCCCTGGGGGTGAGCGTCGCCGCCGTCTACCTCGGCCTCACTCTGGGCCCGTCCCTGGGCGGCTTTCTCACCTACCACTTCGGCTGGAGGGCGGTCTTTCTATCGAATTTGCCCGTCGGCCTGATGGTGATCCTGATGGTCGCCTGGCGGCTGAAGGGCGAGTGGGCCGAGGCCCGGGGCGAGAGGTTCGACCTCTTCGGCTCGGCCCTCTACTGCCTCGCTCTGGTGGCGACGATATACGGCTTTTCGAGGCTGCCCGAATCCCTCGGGGGAGGTCTGATTCTAGTGGGCCTTGTTGGGATCGTCGCCTTCGCCATCTGGGAAGCCGGGAGCGAGAGCCCACTTCTGGAGATGAGCCTATTTCGAAAAAACAGGGCCTTCGCCTTCTCGAACATCGCCGCCCTGATAAACTACAGCGCCACCTTTGGGATAGGTTTTCTTCTCAGCCTCTATCTCCAATACGTCAAAGGCCTCTCCGCCCAGGAGGCGGGACTTGTTCTGATAGCCCAGCCCCTCCTGATGATCTTCGTCGCCCTCCTCTCAGGATGGCTCTCAGACAAGATGAGACCGCAGCTTTTGGCAGGTCTTGGGATGGCCCTGACGACGATCAGCCTTCTGACCCTGATCGACCTCGGCATAGAGACGTCGATCGGGTCGGTTCTGGCAAGCCTTGTGATCCTGGGCCTCGGAGTCGGCCTCTTTTCGTCCCCCAACACCAACGCCGTCATGAGCTCTGTTCATCCCAAATTCTATGGCGTCGCCTCCTCCACCCTGGGGACGATGAGGCTGACCGGCCATATGCTGAGCATGGGAATGGTGATGCTCGCCTTCTCCCTCTACATGGGACGGGTCGCCATCGCTCCCGAAAGCTTTGACCTCTTTCTCATAAGCGCCCAGGCGGCCTTCGTGGCCTTTGCCGCCCTCTCCTTCGGCGGGATCTTCGCCAGCATGGCCGGAGGAGGCGAGGGGCACAAAACCTCCGAGGGGACTGTCAGAAGGGGCAGACTATTTTGAAGGAAACCTGTGGGATTCGGCTGGCGGAGCCCAGGGACGCTGTGCCGACACAACCATAAATGTAAATCCAGAAGCCACTAATTTAGACAATATCCGCGCAACCTTGAAATAGATGGTCGCATATATTAGAGAACCAGAACCAACAACCATACGATCTGCTAGATCAGCGCTTCTGATGACCCCAGAGATCAGCTTTCAACCCGGGAATTGATCCAGAACTTCGGAATATCGATGCGTCTCAGAAAGCGAGAGAAAGAGCCCGGAGAAAAGAGATTGCGAGAACTGGACGGAAATTGGAGATATGGGCGCTGATCGGAAGATCGAAAAAGAGATGGAAGTTTGAAACAGATGGAAACCTATGAGGAAGTCTTCAAATGAAAGTGTGTGTTACAGCAGCCGGTCCCGGCCTTGAAGCCCCCCTCGACCCGAGGTTCGGACGGTGTGCCTACTTCGTGATCGTGGAGACGGAGACGATGGAGGCAGAATCGATATCGAACTCCAGTGCGAGCGCTGCCAGCGGTGCAGGGATACAGGCGGCCCAGACGATCGCCAACGCCGGTGCCTCAGCTCTGATCACGGGAAACATCGGCCCCAACGCCGCTGAGACCTTGAAGGCGGCAGGGGTGAAAGTCTACCTCAACCAGGGCGGCAGCGTCAGAGAGGCGGTGGAGAAGTTCAAGAATGGAGAGCTATCGGAGAGCTCTTCCGCCTCGGTCCAGGCCCACTCGGGAATGGGCGCTGGGGGCGGGATGGGTCGCGGTGGTGGCCGCGGCGGCGGCCGTGGTGGCGGTCGCGGCGGTGGAGGAGGACAGGGACAGGGCGGTCAAAACTGGTGATCTGATATGAAAGTTTCCGTTCCAACCATGGGAGATCGAGGTCTCGACGAGTTGATATGCGCTCACTTCGGGCGTGCCGAGACCTTCACGATAGTCGACACAGATTCCGGAGACGTCGAGGTGGTCCCCAACACCAGCGAGCACCTGGGAGGCACCGGCCTTCCCCCGGAGATCATCTCCGCCAAGGGAGCCCACGTCATGCTGACGGGAGGCCTCGGGCCAAAGGCGGTCAAGATGTTCGAAGGATACGGTATCGAGGTATTCGTCGGGGCTACGGGGACCGTCAGGGACGCCATCGCCGACTGGAAAGAGGGCCATCTCGAAGAGGCTTCCGACAAGAACGCCTGCAGAGAACACCGGCACTGATCGGCGTTCGGGGCTTGGAAGGGTGCGAAAAACGGCCGCTCCCTTCTTTTGGGTCAATTTTCTATTTTTCGACCGGCACGATTCCCGGTCCGGCTTTTTCACAGCGGCGGCATCTATTCGAGGTCGAGGATTCGTGGCTGTCGAGCTCCATCGCCTGGAACGACGAGACAGAAGACCGGAGGATTCCAGAAAGGTATATTTGAATCCCAGAGACTCGTCTTCGAAGTGGCAAGTCTCTCAAAAGCATCTGGCCGCTGGGAGGACCTCCTCCGTCATGGAGCCCAAAAAGATGACTTCACTTGTGGAATTGGAGCAGAACCACGTATCTGAAGACGATTCGAATGGACAAAAGACGCAAAGTCAAATGTCCATCGGGTCGCCGTTGCCGCCGCTCACCTGGCAGACCGGGCAGACCTCCTTCTCCTCGTTCAGCTCCCTTGTGGCCATGGCGAGGACCGTGGCGCTGGCGATGTTCCCGGCTATGAGGAGGGCGGCCCCGATCTCGTCGTCGGAGATCCCCATCCTTTTTGCGACTCTCAGGTGGAGCTTGAGGCAGTGGGTGCACCTGATCGCCGCGGCTACGGCGATGGATATAAGCTCCTGAGTTTCCAGGTCGAGGGTCTGGGAACTTCTGATGATGGCGTTGTTGTGAAGGATCTTGGTTATCAGAAGCTCGGGCTTGTCCTTCATGAACCTGAATATGTAAGGCACCTCGCCGTACGCCTTCTCGATGTTGGCGAGCATATCCTCCGCCGTCTGTTCTGCACCCTTCTCAAGGATCCTGTCCAGATCGTCTTCAAAACTCATTTCAGCTCACCTAGACCACGAAGCCGGTTTCTGACATGGGCAATATCCGAACGAGTATATAGTTCTTCATCCTGGATGGCATCACTTTAGCGATCTCCCCCAGGGTCACGCCCTCGTCGAACTTCACCCCCGCCACTGCCTCGTGGTACTCCTCAAAAGGAAGCTTTATCCTCAGGCCGTTGAGGTTCAGGGCAATCGGCAGCGGTGAATAAGACTGCAGAATGTCCGGGACCTGCTCCCTCACAACCTCCATCACCCTCGGCGGGGTGGTGGTCAGGGGGTCTTTTGAGATCTGGACGCGGACGCTGTCAAGGGCTCTGCCCGCGGCCGCCACGATGTTGTCGAGGCTACCGATCTCCGTCGCCTTGCGGGACCTGTGGGCGATCCGGCCGACATTGGAGACGTACTCGAAGGCGTAGGGCAGGTCCTCCTTTTCCATCTCGGGGCCGCCGGTGACGATAACCGGTACGGATAGGTTCCTGTAGAGGTGCTCTTTCTTGAGGATGCAGTCGACGAAGTTGCCGAATATGAATACTACGGCGTCGTGCTCGTTGATGAGAGCAGTCTCGTACTCGTCTATCTGGGCGATCTCCCTCGCGACGCCTCTTCCCATCCCTATCATGTTGCTCTTGGCCCCGTGCCTCCTGATGTACTCGGCGACGTCGCAGGCGGGGTGAGGGAGATGATGGATCGCAAGGGTCGGGGTGACGACGGCGATCTCCGTTCCCGTGAGAGGGGCCCTTTCGAGCTTTCCTCGAAGCTCTTTACTCAAAGCCTCCAGAACCGGCATGTCCTCGTGGGGTACGAGCATCAGGAGTATGATCTCGCTCTGGGTGACGTTCTTCTGGAGAAGGTATCCTCCCAGGTCCTCGATCAGCTCGGTGACCAGGTCGTGCTTGTAGACGCCACCGGTGAACATAACGGGATCAAGCATCTCTCATACCCCCGAATTTTTCTTTCGCCTCGGCGACCATCTCGGGCTTTATCGTCTCCTCTGCAGCCAAAAAGAAGAAGCTGTCTTTGCCCATCTCGCTCCTCCGGTTCCTGAACCCCTCCGGAGCTATCCGGACGAGGGCGTCCATCAGGTCTCTTCTGAACTCGGTCTCCAGATCCGCCACCACCAGATCTTCGGGAGACTCGTCCGAGAGGACCACGAGGACGTTCCTATCGGGCTGTTCCACATTCTCCCGGCCGTAGGTCTCCCACAGGACCCGGATGAGGTTTGCCATGTGCTCCTCGTCTTCCACGGTGATCTGATACCCGCCTTCAGCATCCACCAGATCGCCGACGTCACTGACCTTGAGAGGCGGCTGCTTTCCCCGGATCATCCCGAAGACTGCGAAGTAAGGCGTCTTTATGTCGACGTAGACGTAGAGCCTGCCTATCGACCTGATCAGGCCCAGGTCCTGGAGGATGTCCATGATGATCTCCCTGTACTTCTCGGCCCCGTAATCCTCGCCGGGCATCTCGACCTCGAAGACCTCGAGGGGGTCCATCACCATCTCAATCCTCCACGAGGCCCGAGACCAGCAGGCTCGCTCCAACGCAACCGATGTACTGGGCGTATTTTGGCACCATAACCTTGAGGGCCAGAAGCTGCTCCATGGCCCGGGGGAGGCCCTCGATCAGGGCGGTCCCACCCACCATGATCACAGGCTCCTTCACCTCCACCTCCTGGAGCTGCTGCTCGAAGACCTGCTCTGCAACGCTGTGGCAGGCGGCCATCGCGACGTCCTCTGGCCTGCTTCCTGCCGAGAGGCTGTTCACCAGACTCTGGGTTCCGAAGACGATGCAGTAGCTGTTCATCGGCACCTTCCGATAGTCCCCCTTCATGGCGAGCTTACCAAGCTCCGTTATGTCTACTCCAAGACGCCTGGCCGTCAGCTCCAAAAACCTCCCAGAGGCCCCGGCGCAGATCCCGCCCATGGTGAAAGTGCCCGGGATGCCGTCCTGGACCGATATCGCCTTGTTGTCCATGCCGCCGATATCGATCACCGTGGCGGTGCCCTTCTGGGCGTCCGCCAAAAAGACGGCCCCCTTGGAGTTGACGGTGATCTCCTCTTGGATCAGCTTGGCCCCGAAATGCTTGCCGACCAGGTGGCGGCCGTAGCCGGTCGTCCCGAGGCCCTCGATCTCCTCTTTCTTAACGCCGGCCGATTCGAGGGCGGCGTTGTAAGCGGCCTCGGCGCTCTTGATGACCTCGGTGGTGGGAACCCAGCCGGTCCCTATGATCTCGTTCTCCCTCATCACCACGGATTTTGTGGTCGTCGAGCCTGAATCGATCCCGGCGGTGAGGCCGGTCTGCCTCTCCCGGGCCAGGAGCCCCTTGAACTTGGCCGTCGTGACGAGAGCCTCCATCCTGGTGAGTAGGGTCTCGGCCGTCGTCCTCTCGGTGAAGGAGTAGCTGAGGACCGGGATCCTGGAGTTCTCGTGGATGTACTTTCGAATCTCGCTTCTCACAATGGCGCCTTCGGCGCACCTGAAACAGGTCGCAACGAAGACGGCGTCAGCAAGGTCCGGGTTCTCCACGATCCTTGTGGCTCTCGCCATGGCGAGGTTGAGGTCGCCGCTGGCAACCTTGATCCCGAACCTCTCCTCCACGTTCCGGACGTCTTCCAGGGAGACCTCGGGGAAGATCAGCTCGGCGCCCACCATCTCGGCGGCCTTCTCTAGCTCGCCCTGGACGCCGCTGTACTCGGGCCCGCAGGAGATCTGGGCTATTCTGATCAATTCAACCCCTCCAGAAACTCGTGTATTTTGTGGACGAACTGCTTTGCCTGAAACTCGTCCTCGGGATAGTCGAGCTCGAGAAGGGGGATGCGTTTCGTCTTTAGGAGAAAGCGGGTCAGCTCGTTGGTCCTTGCACAGCCGGTGCACCCCAGAGTGCAGTCGTCGTTTCTTATGACGATGGCAGCGTCCGCCTCTTCGATCATCGGCCCAAAGAGGGACATCCTGCCCCTAACCCCTGAGGGAACGTCAACGGCGGCGTACTTCAGCCCCTTTTTCGGGTCCTCCGGGGTCATGTTCAGGGGAGGCGAGTCGAGACCGGGGGTGTTGACCTTCTTTCTGACCTCTTTTGAGACCACCAGCGCCTCGTGACCGGTCCTCTCGACGAGATCTGCCAGGATCATGCTGGTGGGAGGGTATACCATGACTTTAACCATGAACCAACCTCAGGAAAACTCCTCTTTTATCATCTCTTCCAGCTCCTCCAAGCTCGGCCGCTTCCTGGTCTCGATCTGGGATGGAGCTTCTTCGCCCCTCGCCTCGGAGGCGAGGCCCCGGGATATCAGGGGGAGGATCTCAGACTCGTGCTGCATCATGTAAAAGCCGGGCCTGGCCCCTCCGCCACGGTGGCCCCGACACCTCCTGGGATCGCCGGGCGGAAAACCCCGATCTTTGATGAAGATGTTGCTTGGATCCATCGCCCTGATCTCCTCGACCGTCGCGTTGATGTCCTTCTCTTCGCCGTCTATGATGACGCCAAAACAGGTCTCCTTGACGTTAATCTCGCGTCCGAGCTCGTAAATCTTGAGAGCGATGTCGGAGGGGAGGACGTCAGAATCCTGAGACGTCACCACGCACTTGGTAGACTTCACCTATCGCACCTCCAGAACGTAAACGGTCTCCTCCTCCTTGACGTCCCGGAGCTTCTCCAGGTCGAGGACGCGACCCACGATGTTCGTCGCCAAAAACTTCTCTCCCGATGGGCCGTACTTGGGGTCGTCCACCAGCTTCACCCCCACAAGGCCTGCGTTCTTTGCGACCTGGTTGGTGACGCCGATCTCTCCGGCCTTGACGATCTCTGTCGGCTTGTTCTCGGGCAGGATCTCCTTGTAGCTGGTGGCCGATATCACCGGCTTGAATAGGACGGTGTTCTCGTAGACGAAGTAGACGGGCAGGGGACCTACGGGTTTCTCTTTCAAGCCCACCACGTGCCTGAAGTAGTCCAGGGACTTGGGAGCCAGGTCGTCGTAAAGCTCGATCGCCACCATGCGGTCGGCAGGGATCGAATGGACCACAACCCTCCCTTCTTTGAGGATCTGCATGGTGGTGACGGGCCTCTGCACCACCACCACGGCGTCGTCGCCGGTGTGGCCCTCGACCTCGAAACCTATGCCCCGCCCCTCGGCGATCTTCTCGGCCTCCTTGAGAGAGAGGCCCATGAGCATGATCCTCTCGGGCCTGACCTTCGCCGTCAGCTTCTGGCCTGGCTCTGCGAGCTTTACGAGGTCCATGCCGGAGGTGACCGTTCCCACCACGGAATGGCCGGGGACAGACGTGCGGTCCGCCTTGTAGATGAATATCCTTCCAAGGCCTCTTCCGCTGGTCCGGATGGTGACGGCGCCCTCGGCTCTTGGCTCGCGGTTCTCAAACTCGATCCGCTCGCCCATCAAGACGTCGGAAGAGGCGTAGGAGCTGGAAAGACCATCGACCGCAAAGACGCCGTCCCTCGTCGCCGCCAAAAAGAACTCGGCTCCTTCGGGAGCGTCCTCGATCAGGTCCACCTCGATTCTGGAATAGATCTCCATCCCATCGGCGAGAGGGAGGGAGAGGTCTTGGGTAGCCATCTTGTCGGAGAGGGCCGCCCACTCCACGATCGGCTCAGCACCCAGGATCAGATCGCCCATCTCTAGCCTTGCGAGAAGGTCTTTTCCACCCACCACGGATGCAAAGACGCCTCGGTTCTCGGCGGGCGCGCCGTAAGCCGCAGAATGTCTCTTCCTCGCGAAGACTATCTGGGCCTTATCGGCCTCAAAGCCGCTGGCGCCCAGCACCACCTCCCACCGGTCGTACTCGTGCTCTTTTCTGGTGGGAGCTATCTTCGTTGACACTGGCCCGAAGGCGACGGCGGCACCGTCGCTCCACCTGACCTTGAGCCCCGAGATCTGACCGACGGCCTCGTGCCAAGCATCCTGGATCCCCGTATCAAGAAGCTCTATCCTCAGCTTGCCTTTGGTGGTGTTGAGCCAGTAAGAGTTGGTCTCTTTTGCTTCCTCCTCCCGGCCTTTGACTATCCCGATGATGGCGCCTTCCGGAGGCACGATGCCGCCAGCTTCAAGGGCGTCTTTCAGGGTCGACCGATCATTGAGGGAGATCTCCGCACCATCCACAAAAACTTTCAAGTTAACTCCCCAACATCTCCTCTTCTTCCTCTTCGGTCATCAGAGAGAGAACTCCTTCGGGCGTTCCCACGTGGACGATCTTTCCGTTTCGCATCAGAGCCGCCCGATCGCAGACGTTCTGGACGAAGTCCATGTCGTGGCTGACGATGAGGAAAGTCTCGCCGAGCTCGTCTCGGGCGTTCAAAACGGATTTGGAGACGTCTATCTTGGTGATGAGGTCCATCGTTCCCGTTGGCTCGTCTAGGACCACTATCCTCGGCTCCTTGATCAGAACCTGGGCCATGGCAACCCTGTGCCTTTCGCCCTCGCTCAACTCGTTGGGGTTCTTGGTGAGGACCTTCTCGGCCTCCTCCTCGGTGAAGCCCACCGTGACCAGGGTGTGGATCGCCTTCCTCTCGGCCAGCTCGAAGGGGAGCGAAAGCCCTATCGACTCTGTGAGGTTGTCGATGACGCTGCGATAGGGATAGAGGGTGTACTCCTGGTGGAGCATTCCCATGTACTTGGTGGCCCTCCCCTTCTGGTCTGCGCCGAGGACGGTCATGTCCACCCAATCGTCGCCGACTCTGCACCAGATCCCACCGCTAGTCGGGACCATAATCCCGTTCAGCATCTTGGAGAGGGTGGTCTTACCGGCGCCGCTCGTCCCCACGAGGCCGAAGATCTCGCCTTCGTATACTTCGAGGGAAACGTCGTCCACGGCCCTGACGACGCCGCGGTCGATGCTGATGTAGCGCTTGGCGAGATCCCTGCACCGGATGATTGAAGTGCCCACATCGGTCTTCTTCCGCTCCTCCATCTTGCCGGCCATGGAGACGAACTCTGCAGCGATCTCCGAGGGCTTGCCCTGAGATACGATCTCGCCGTGGTCGAGGAGGACGGCACGGTCCGTCAGCTCCACCATGACGTCCGGCCAGTGGCTGGTGATGATCATCGTCATGTTGAAGTCGCCGACCGCCCGCTTTATGCTCTCGTGAACTAGGTCCGCGGTCTTAGGGTCCAGCGTCCCGGATGGCTCATCTGCGAGAAGCATCATCGGCGACTTGGCGAGCTGACGTGCGAGAACCACACGCTGCTTCTCGCCGCCGGAAAGCTCCCTTGCCACGTGCATCATCCTGTGGGACATGTTCACCTCGTCCAGCAGGTCTGCGGCATGGTTGACGCTTATGGACCCGCCGCTCGCCTCCTCGACAGCGCGCATTACGTTGACGATCACCCTCTCGTCGCCGTAGAGGGCGAAGGTCCGCTGAAGCATGATGGCGATCCTGCGAGATATGTCACGCCTCTTCCGGTCGTTTATCCCCAGGGAGACGAAATCGGCTTCAAAGGCCTCAAGATTCCCGCCGCACTTGCACTTCTCCCCCACCTTGCTTGGCGGTTCGACATGGTTGCACTTGGCGCATCTTGCGACGTGGTAGATCACGTTCCCGCTTATCTTCTCGAAGGGCTCCACGCCACGAAGGACGTGCAAGAGGATGCTCTTTCCCGACCCGCTTCTTCCCAGGATGCCGAGAGACTCACCCTCCATGATCTCCAAATTGACATTACGCAGCGCCTCAACTTCGCCAAACCGCACCGTCAAGTCCCGGATCTCAATAAATGGTGTCAAATTATCTCGCCTCATGTTAGTATTGTGTACGAACTACGAACCATCCCAAATTTAAGTTTATCCGAGACCATCCTGTCAGAGACCGCCATCATTGATCATCAACGTCGATTACATAAATCGTCCAAGCCTGAGCTGGTCTCCAGATATAGGAAAGTCTCCCTCAATAACCCGATCCAGATATTCGGGCTTGATGAGACGACCCCTATCCAACTCCTCCCTTCTTCAGAAGAAATTCCTTGTTCAAGTAAGACTCGTGAGCAGCCTCAAGACATTCCTGACAGACATGAAAAACTGTGTCCTCAAGACCGTGTATCGTAGCTTGCTTGGCTTTTACGGGCAATGTCTCCTTGTCAACAGCACAGATTTGACATTTCATCTAAGTCACCTCTTTTCAATCTGATTTTCGTCGTTATAAGCATTTCCGCTCAGCGGAGTCCTCCACCTCTTGTAAAGGTCGTGCTTGACCCCCACCAAATCTAGGACCCTTCCCACCACCACGTCCACCATCTCCTCGATGCTCTCGGGCTTCGAGTAAAAACCGGGACACGGCGGAAGTATGATCGCTCCAGCCTCGGTGGCGGCGACCATGTTCTTCAGGTGGACGAGGTTGAGGGGCGACTCTCGGGTCACCAAAATCAGCCTGCGTCTCTCCTTTAAACAGACGTCCGCCGCCCTGGTGATGAGGGTGTCGGATACCCCGTTCGCGATCCCCGCCAGCGTTCTCATGCTGCAGGGGGCCACCACCATGGCGTCGAAGATGTTGGACCCGCTGGCTATTGAAGCCGTGAAGTCTCGGGCGGAGTAGACCCGGTCGGCCATCATCTCCACATCGATGGGGCTCTCCTCGGTCTCGATCTCGATTATCTTCCGTGCAGCCTCGGTCATTACAAGATGGGTCGTGGACCCCATCTCAGCCAGTACTTCCAGTAGCCTGATGCCGTAGCAGACCCCTGAAGCGCCGCTGATTCCCACCACCACGTCAAGAATTTCTCCAGTCCTCTGAATGTTACCACATCCTCTGCCGAATGAAAACGTCGATCAGGCCCTTCTCTCTAGCCGGGTCAGGGTCGATGCCACCATCAGAGGGAAGTTGATGGTGGCATCGCCATAGACGGTGACCCTTCTCGCCTCAGGTGCAATCTTGCCCCAGGAGACAGCCTCTGAGAGCGTAGCTCCCGATAGGCCCCCAGGCTCGGGCCGGTCTGTTGTGAGCTGGATGGCAAGCTCGAAGCTCTTTGGCGTGACCAGCATCGATTGGAGGGCGAAGTTTTTGGGAACGCCTCCCCCGATCATAACTATTCCAGATCGCTTTGCACCGTAGCAGATGTCCACGAGCTCTCCGACGTCGCTGAAGGCGTCGACGGAGAGCTTTCTCGTCTGCTTGTAGAGCCAGGCCTGTAGCCCTATCATCGAGTCGGATAGGGCCGGACAGAATATCGGCACCCCAAAGTCTGAGGCGGACCTGAGGATCGACTTTTCGTCATCGATCCTGGAGCCGAGGATCCTCAAAAAATCGGTTCCCGTCATCGGGTCCGAGCTCTGGGGGAGGACCTCCTGAAGAAGCTCTTCGAACCTGACGAAATCGTCGTCTCCAACGTAGACGTCGTATATCCTGCTCACGCCCTCATCTCTCAGATTGGCGTCGGAGGCCTCAGAGTCTCCCAGGATGTGATGGCTGAACCCCTCGATTGTGTCGTGGACGAGGTTCGCTCCGGTGGAGACGAGAACATCTATTCTGCCGTCTCTTATGAGGGACGATACTATGTTTCTCATGCCCGCAGGAACCATCGCGCCGGCCAGGGTGAAAAACTTGGTGTAATCCTCTGAGAGCATCTCCTCGTAGATATTTACGGCTTCAGCCAGCCTCCTAGCGCCAAAGCCGCAGCGTTCCATCATTCTCACAAGCTCATCCGCATCCATCCCGGGCTCGATCTCCATCTGTCTTATATAATCCACCGAAACTCACCCGAATTATCCCAATTTGAAGCCTTTAGAGATCGACCGCATCACTGCTTAGCGGTAGTGATGCTAATCGATTTTCTCATAAACCTTTTATATCAGTACCTTGTGTTTAGCTCTTACGGCTAACGGAGGTAAAAAATGAGCGGCGAAATGGTGGCAGTGGACTATTATATCCCACTTATTATGTTTTTGATAATAGGTGCTATTGTGCCTATTGGCGCGCTGGCTGCCGTGAAGATCATATCTCCTCAGAAATCAACTTTTCAGAAGAGGTCTACCTACGAAGGCGGGCTGATACCGATACGGGAGGCTATAATCCAGTATAACGTCCAGTATTATCTCTTCGCCATCGTCTTCGTGATCTTCGATGTTGAGGTTCTCTTCCTCTATCCGTGGATCTACGTCTACGCTTCCGAGGTGATCCCCACCTTGGGAGGAGTGAACATTGCAGTCATCGACATGCTGATTTTCATCGTCGTGCTGTTGATCGGGTTGCTCTATGCCATTAAGAAGGAGGCGTTGCGTTGGGTATAAGCGATGTCATACCTCTGCCTGTTGCGGTTGATAAGGAATTGGAAAAATGGACTATCTGGGGTAGGCCCCTTACTGACGTCTGGTTTACCACCACGGAGAAGATCCATGAGATCATCGACATGGGCCCCATCAAGAACGTCCTCAACTGGGGCAGGAAAAACTCCCTTTGGTTCCTGATGCAGCCTATGGGATGCTGCGGCGTCGAGATGCTCGTCTTCGGATGTCCCCCCTACGACTGCGACCGGTTCGGGATCTTTCCCCGTGCCACTCCTAGACAGGTCGACGTCATGATCATCAGCGGCTACATAACCAGAAAGTATCTGCCGGCGATCAAGAACCTGTGGGAACAGATACCGGAGCCAAAGTGGGTCATGGCGATAGGCGAGTGCGCAATCTCTGGCGGACCCTTCTACGACTCCTACAACATCATAAACAATACCGGCAGGTTCTTCCCAATAGACGTCTACGTCCCGGGCTGTCCGCCCAGGCCTGAGAAGTTCATCGAGGGCTTCAGAGAGCTTCAGGAGAAGATCAAGCAGCGTGAGGACAAGAGAGGCTATTAGAGGAGGAGTTCATCGTTGACAACTGCAAATGATGTCTTGAACGCCCTGCAGTCGGCCTTTCCGGGAGCGATCGAGGAGGCGAAAGTCGGTCCCGAGCGTCAACTCTGGGCCACGATCAAGCCGGACAGGATCGTGGACGTCTGTAAGTATTTGAGGGATAATCACAACTTCGACCACTACTCCGGCGCTGCGGGCGTGGACAGGATCGATGAAGGCCTCTTCGAGGTCACGGAGATGCTGGCAAGCCACGGCGCACATCAGGTTGTAGCGCTCCTGAAGGTGAAGACCAAGAGGGACAGTCCATCGGTCAAGTCCCTGACGGGCCTTTACTGGAACGCCAACTGGTACGAGCGCGAGATCTGGGAGATGCTGGGAATCAATTTCGAAGGCCATCCTGAGCTTTATCCCCTTCTGCTTTCAGACGAGCTGATGGGAGTCTGGCCCTGGAGAAAGGACTACAAGGGCTACCCCGATTACACTACCGCTGAGAGGGCCATAGAGAAGGTCAACGCCGAGGGCTACACCGAGTACAGCATCCCCCCCACCCCGGCAGAGATAGAGGCTGGGACCGTCCCGGTCGAGAGGCCAAAGTACCCCACCTTCCGGGAGAGGGAGGAGATGGAGATCAAGGGCGAGTCGGAGATGATCCTCCACATGGGGCCCCAGCACGCCGTCGTTCCCGGACCTTTCCTTCTGGACATTCTGGTGGACGGAGAGAGGGTGAAGAAGGCCTTCCTGGACGTGGGCTATATCCACAAGGGCATCGAGAAGATAATGGAGAACAGGACCTACGTGCAGGGCATCCCCATAACCGACAGGCTCTGCTACATAGCCGCGCTCACCAACAACGAAGCCTACTGCGGTGCCGTGGAGAGGCTTCTGGGAATCGAAGCCCCCGAGAGGGCCCAGTACATCCGGATGATTTTGGAGGAGCTCTCCAGAATCCAGAGCCATCTTCTGGGCACCGCTGAGTTTTTGACCCTCATCGGAAGCGCCGTCTTCTCACCCTTCCTGTACATGATCATCGACCGAGAGGACGTCCTCACCTGCATAGAGAGCGTGACGGGAGCGAGGATCAACCACAGCTTCGTCAGGTTCGGCGGAGTCCGAAACGATCTTCCAGACGGCTTCAAAGATATGACCCTGGACGTCCTCAAGATGGTCAGGCAGAAGACCGAGGAGTACAAGGAGCTCTTCCTTTCCGACAGCATTTACAGGAAGAGGATGGAAGGTGTCGGGGTCTTGTCGCCGTCGGAGGCGAGAAGGCTGGGCGTCTCAGGTCCGCCCCTGAGGGCGTCAGATACGCCTTACGACATGAGGCGTGAAGATCCGTACCTCCTCTACAAGGACATGGACTTCGATGTGATCACCAGGAAGGAGGGCGACTCCAATGCCAGGGTCGAGGTGAGGCTCGACGAGATATTCGAGAGCTGCTACATCATAGAGCAGTGCCTGGACCAGATCTCAAGCGGCCCCATAATGGCGGAGAGCGTCCCCAAGAGGATCAAGCCCGATCCGGGCGAGGCCTACTACCGCGTCGAAGACCACAGAGGAGAGATGGGCTTCTTCGTGGTGAGCGATGGGTCCGATAAGCCCGTCAAGGTGAAGGCTCGAGGGCCCGTGTACGCCTACTTCCAGGCCCTTCCCCCGCTCCTCGAGGGCGTCTACATAGCCGACGTGGTCGCCATCGCGGGCAGCATGGACGCTTGCACCAGCGAGGTGGACAGGTAGGAGGGAATGAATTTGGTATTATCTGCGATCACAGAATTTGCAGCCCAAGAGCCCAAGTTATACGCTTTTATAATCGGGTTGATCGGCGCCGCCATCCTCGCCTCGGTCATCAACGTGGCCGCGATGGCCGTCGTCTGGCTCGAGAGAAAGGTCATGGGCGACCTTCAGAGCAGGTACGGACCGAACAGGGTCGGTGGCAGATGGGGTATTCTTCAGCTCGGCGCTGACGCCATCAAGCTCTTCACCAAGGAGGATGTAATCCCGAGAGGCGCGGACAAACCCGTCTACGTCTGGGCTCCGATTGTGGCGAGCGCGACCACCATGCTGGTGGCAGGAGCGATGCCCTTCGGCGCCGTGATAATAGACGGGAAGGAGATCCCCCTGGTGGTGGCCAACATGGACATCAGCGCCCTTTATGTGGAAGCTGCCCTCAGCTTGATGGCGATATCCGCATTCATGGCAGGCTGGTCTTCGAACAACAAGTACTCGATGTTGGGTGCCTTCAGGGGCATCGCCAGGATGATCGCTTACGAGGTTCCGATGGGAGTCTGCGTCATCAGCGTCGCCATAATGGCCCACAGCCTGAACCTGGTGGAGATCGTCCAGGCCCAGAACATCTGGTTCGCCGTCGCCCAGCCTCTCGGGTTCGTGATATTCGCCATCGCTCTCATCACAGATCTTGGGAGGATGCCCTTTGACCAGACCGAGGCCGAGGAGGAGATCATAGCCGGTTATAACACCGAGTACAGCGGAATCAGGTTCGGTCTGCTCTACTTCCAGGAGTACAACGTAATGCTCCTCGGGTCCATCCTGCTGGTTCTTCTCTATCTGGGCGGCTGGAACGGTCCGGTCATTCCGGTGATATCCTTCATATCGCCCATGATCTGGTTCTTCATGAAAGTGCTCATTGTGCTGGTGGCCCTGATCTGGGTGAGGGTATCGCTGCTCAGGTTCAGGATAGACCAGGTCACCGACCTTGGATGGAAGATACTGCTCCCCCTATCGATGGTCAATCTCGCATGGGCAGTAGTCGTGGGGCTGTACTTCGCATGAGGTGACGATCTATGGTGCTTAAGAACCTCAAAATGACCCTCAAGCGCTCGATGAGCGGCGTGGAGGTCACCCGTCTCTATCCAGAGAAGATCATGGATCTTCCCGATGCGGAGAGGGGTGTCCACGTTCTGGATATCAGGAAGTGCATCGGATGCGGTGCCTGTGCCAGGATCTGCCCCAACGACTGCATCGAGCTGGTACCTTACAAGCGCGGAAACCCGCTCAAGAACAAGAAGCTCCGGTATCCTCAGATCGATTATGGCAGGTGCATGTTCTGCGGCCTGTGTGTCGACGACTGCCCGACGGATTGTCTGACGATGTCGAAGAAGTTCGAGATTGCAGGCTGGAACAGGGACGACATAGTATACAGTCCCGAGGATATCGCCGTCGGCATGTACACCGACCAGGAGCTGGCCGAGCTTGCCGAAGAGGCGAAGAAGGCCGAAGAGGAGAAGAAGAGGAAGGCCGCCGAGGCTGCGAAGGCCAAGAAGGCGAAAGCAGCCAAGGCCGCCGAGGAAGGAGAAAAGGGTTCCGGCGAGAAGGCCGCCAAGAAATCGGAGGGTGAGACCGGATGATAGATCTGACTCAGTTTTACGACATAAGGTTCCTGATAGAGCTCGGAGCGTTCTCCTTGCTCGCAGTGATTATCCTCGGCCTCTCAATCCTCACCGTCTACTCCAGAAACATGGTTCACAGCGGCCTATATCTCCTGGGGAGTTTTGCCGCGGTGGCTGCGTTATACATATTCCTGAACGCCACCTTCGTTGGAGTGGCCCAGGTTCTGGTGTACATCGGAGCGGTGGGAGTGCTGTTACTCTTCGCAATAATGCTCACGAGAAAGACGCTGATGGAGGAGGAATCCCATGGTTAATGCGAAAACGGCGATTTTAATGCTGGTCTTTCTGGCCGCGCTGATCTTATTCATCGCAGCGACACCATGGGGCGGCGAGGAGAATGGTTCGTACAGTTTCGAGCCGAGAGAGGGGGCCAGGACCCCTGAGAGCGGAATAGGGGAGATCGGTGTTGAAATCTTCACAATCTATCTCTTCCCCTTCGAGGTGCTCTCCTTGGTGCTTCTGGCAGCCCTGATCGGAGCGATATACGTCGCAAGAAAGGAGTTGCCCAGATGACGGCGTGGAGGGAGGAAAACAGATGATCCCACTAGTGCTTTACGTGCTGCTGGCGTCGACGATGTTCACCATCGGTCTTTACGGCCTTTTGACCCAGCGGAACGGTATCAAGCTTATGATGTGCGTGGAGATCCTGCTGAACAGCGCAAACATCAATCTGGTGGCGTTCTCGGCGTACCTGCCCAACGTAAACGGCCAGGTCTTCGCCCTGTTCTCCATCGCCCTGGCCGCTGCGGAGGCCGGCGTTGGATTCGCCATACTGATAGTGCTGTACAGGCTGTACGGAACCATAGAACTGGACAACATCAACGCACTGAGGTGGTAAAGGTATGTACCAAGATTACGCCTATCTGATCGTGGGCTTGCCGATACTGGCCTTTGTGCTTACGATCTTTCTGGGTTGGCATCTGCCAAAGGGAGGCGGGTTCATCACAGTTCTGGCGACCTTCGCGGGGTTCATACTATCCTTAGGGATATTCAATGAGATATATCCCGATGGTGGTATCGTGCACCAGTCGATGCACTGGTTTGCGAGCTTCAACGCCGGGATCCTGATAGATCCGCTGGCGATAGTGATGCTCCTGATGGTCACCTTCGTCTGTACCATGATCCACACCTATGCCCTTGGGTACATGGACGGCGACCCCGGGTTGGCCAGATACTTTGCCGAGGCGGGCCTCTTCACCGCAGCGATGCTGGGCCTCGTCTTCTCGGACAACCTGCTTCAGCTCTTCATATTCTGGGAGCTTGTAGGTCTCTGTTCTTACCTGCTCATCGGGTTCTGGTACAGAAAGCCCTCCGCGGCCTCCGCCGCCAAGAAGGCCTTCCTGGTGACCAGGGTCGGAGATGTCATGTTCCTCGCGGGAATAATTCTGCTCTACACCAACATGGTGAAGCTGAACTTGACCCTGCCCGACGGAGCGTACCTGCTCCAGTTCCAGACGATCTACGACAGCCTGACGCTGATCCCGCCCGACCAGCTCACCTGGATTGCCGTGCTATTGTTCGGTGGAGCTGTAGGCAAGTCAGGTCAGTTCCCGCTGCACGTCTGGCTTCCTGACGCCATGGAGGGTCCAACCACGGTCTCGGCGATGATACACGCCGCCACCATGGTTACCGCGGGCGTCTACCTGGTTGCAAGGATGTTCCCGCTCTTCTATGCGGCACCCAACGCTCTGATGGTGGTCGCGTACGTTGGCGGTTTCACAGCACTCTTCGCAGCGACGATGGGCCTTGTTATGTTCGACATCAAGAGGGTCCTCGCTTATTCGACAGTCAGCCAGCTCGGATACATGATGGCTGGCCTCGGTGTCGGAGCCGCCGTCGGCGCATCCGCCGTCGGCGTCTCGATTTTCCACCTGATCGGCCACTCCTTCTTCAAGGCGCTCCTCTTCCTCTGTGCCGGAAGCGTGATTCACGCCGTCGGCACCAACGACATGAGGGAGATGGGAGGCGTTCTGAAGTCGATGAAGTGGACCGGCCTTACGATGCTCGCAGGATCCCTCACACTGGCCGGGTTCCCCCTGACCACGGGATTCTTCAGCAAGGACGAGGTCATCGTCACCGCCTACGAGCATGGTGCCCTCGGAATGGGCTGGCTTCCGTACATATTCGCAATCGTTGCGGCGCTTCTCACCGCTATATACGCCTTCAGGCTGTGGTTCCTGACCTTCGATGGTGAGCCGAGGAGCGATTACAAGAAGCACGAGTCGCCCTGGATCATGCTCGGTCCCCTGGTGATTCTCGCGATATTCGCCCTATTCATGGGGATGCCCTCGCAGGAGAACTTCTACGACTACGTCGGAAACAACTTCGAGCATTACGGAGTCGACTTCGAGGAGCTGGCGGTGATCGGAGGTCATCACGTCGAGCACGGCGCTCACGCCGTCCACGAGCCCTTCATCATCAAGATCCTGCCGATCATAATCGGCGTCGGCGGCATACTTATCGCGGCACTCTTCTACTCGCGGTGGAAGAGGTTCGACCCGAGCATGATCACCTCGGAGAGAGATCCTCTGCGGCACATCCTGCTCAAGAGGTACTACCAGAACGAGATCTACACCCTCTGGTTTGCAGAGAAGGTGGTCTACGGGATAGCTCTATTCTCGAACATGATCGATCTCAAGATCATAGACGGAACCGTGAACAAGATAAGCGCCATTTTGGTGGGATTCGGCGGAACGCTGCGTAAGGTCCAGACCGGAGTGATACAGAACTACATCACCGCCATAGTTCTCGGACTTGCAGTCCTGCTGATACTGATTCAACTGGCATCGATGGGGGTGGCGATATGATTGAGAACGCCATATCACTGATGATCGCCATACCACTGATAGCAGCGGTTTTCGCCTTACTGAACGATAAGGCAGCGAAGTACTTGGCCCTGATAGGATCGCTCGTCCCCCTGGCGATATCGCTACAGATGTTCCAGGAGTTCAACAAGACCTCGAACGCGATGCAGTTCGTCGAGAGCTACGATTGGGTTCCCGCCATCGGCGTCAAGTACATCGTCGGTGTTGACGGCATAGGGCTGCCCCTGGTACTGCTCTCGACGATCGTGAGCGTCCTTGTGGTGGTATACGCCTGGGGCGAGAGCGAGAGGTCTAACCAGTTCTTCGCCCTCCTCCTCCTGAACGAGGTTGGAGTTCTCGGCGTCTTCACAGCGCTCGACTTCTTCCTATTCTACATCTTCTGGGAGATCGTGCTCATACCCATGTTCTTCCTGATAGGGATATGGGGCGGGCCGAGGAAGGACTATGCTGCGATCAAGTTCTTCATCTACACTCACGTGGCAAGTCTGATAATGCTGCTGTCAATATTCGCGCTCTACTTCAGCTACAGAACGCCTGAGGGCGCCAGAACCTTTGACATGCTGACCCTCCTCGAGGCGACCGGAGACTCGACGATATTCTCGCCGATGCTGCTGAACGTGATCTTCTTCGGGCTCCTCTTCGGGTTCCTGGTGAAGATGCCTGCGGTGCCTTTCCACACCTGGCTTCCCGACGCTCACGTCGAGGCGCCGACCGCGGGCAGCGTGCTGCTGGCAGCTCTCCTCCTGAAGATGGGCGGTTACGGCCTATTCAGGATTATAATGCCGATGCTGCCGAACGTCTCTGCCAACTACATCACCCTGATGGCGATAATAGGCGTTGTGAGCATCGTTTACGGCGGCTTTTTGGCCTTGTCCCAAAAGGACCTCAAGAAGATGGTCGCCTACTCCAGTGTGAGCCACATGGGTTTCGTCCTTCTTGGAGCAGGAGCTCTCAGCGTCCTCTCGGTCCAGGGAGCGATGTTCCAGCAGTTCAGCCACGGGCTCATCACCTGCGTTCTCTTCATGAGTGCGGGAACGATACAGCACACCGCCGGAACCAGGATCATCTCCGAGCTTGGCGGACTGGCTGACAGGATGCCGAAGTTCGCGGTGCTGATGCTGGCAGGGTTCTTGGCATCCTTGGGTCTGCCCGGGATGTGCGGCTTTGTGGCCGAGCTCTCGGTCTTGGCCGGATCTTACCAGAACCTGCCCGTATACGTCCTGATAGTGATATTCGGTGGGATCGCTGTGACCGCAGGCTACCACCTGTGGGCGATGCAGAAGGTCATGTTCGGGCCGATCCTGAAGAAGTACCTGGATCTGAAGGATCCACATTCCTACGAGTTACTCTCGATGAGCATACTGATACTGCTCATAATCTACTTCGGGGTCCAGCCCGGAACGATCACCGACATCATGGGCGTTGCGGCAGAGCCGCTGGTTAAACCGTTTATAGCCATGGCTCAGACGGGGGTGATCTGAAGTGACACTAGGATTCGGTGACTATCTGTCTTTGCTGGGTGCAGAGGCTCTGCTCACGGGGCTTGCTCTGCTGATGATCCTGATCGGCCTGTTCATGAAGAACAAGAACCTGATGGGATACCTGAGCCTGGCAGGGCTCGTTGTCTCTCTCTTCCTGGTGATGGGCGTCGACATGACCAAGGGCGCTCTCTTCTACGGGACGATGGAGGTCGACGCCTTATCCCAGTTCTTCAAGCTGGTATTCGTCGCGGTCGCTCTGATCGTGGTGATGGCGGGCCTCAGCAGGTACAAGGACAGCCCGGCTCAGGACGAGTTCTACGTTCTGCTCCTCCTGGCCACCGTGGGCATGATGGTGGTTGCAAGCTCCATGGATCTCGTAACCCTCTTCATAGGGTTTGAGCTTGCGAGCCTTTCCACCTACGCCATGACCGCCTTCGACAGGGAGAAGAAGAACCTGGAAGCTGCGATGAAGTACTTCATCTTCGGATCGGTCTCATCGGCGATGATGCTCTTCGGGTTCTCTCTACTCTACGGCCTGACAGGAACCACAAGGCTTGCGGAGATCGCAGCAACGTCCGTGGCGAGCATGGGGCCTGCGACCCTGGTTGCCCTCCTCTTCGTTGTGGCGGGCTTCGGGTTCAAGATGGCTCTTGTGCCCTTCCACATGTGGGCACCGGACACCTACGAGGGTGCGCCCACCATCGTTACGGCCTTCCTTGCGGCAGGCTCCAAGAAGATGGGGTTTGTGGCGGCCTTCAAGGTGCTCTTCATAGCCCTGATAGCCCTCAGCTTTGAGTGGTACATGGCCTTCGCCATCCTTGTGGCGATAACCATGACCCTCGGAAATGTCGTGGCCATCTGGCAGAAGAGCGTCAAGAGGATGCTGGCTTACTCCAGCGTCGCCTATGCCGGGTACATCGCCATCGCCTTCGTGGTCGTCGGCGCCGCCAACAACGGCGGCGTCTTAGATCTCCCCATGGCGCAGAACGGCCTGGCGAGCGGCCTGATGCTCATCCTCGGTCATGCCTTCATGAAGACCGGGGCTTTCATCGCCGTTGCGGTGGTGGGATACATGGCCCTTTCCGAGGGCAAGAAGAATCCGGACGATCTGGAGCATTACGCGGGACTCGGGCAAAGAGCCCCCATAACCGCGTTCTGCATGCTGATCTTCTTGTTCTCGCTATCGGGGATTCCCCCGACGGCGGGATTCGTGGGCAAGTTCATGCTTTGGGGTTCTACCATCGAATCGGGACTTGTCTGGCTGGCGGTGCTCTTCGCCCTCAACAGCGCTCTCTCGCTGTACTATTACCTGAGGGTCATCATGCACATGTACATGAAAGAGCCCACGGGCGCGAAGATCGCAGAGCCGAAGGGGTACGTCCTGGCCATGATCGTGGCGTTGGTGGCCGTCCTCTGGATCGGTCTCTTCCCCCAGGCCTTCGTCGACTTCGCATACAGTGCAGCAGCTGTTCTGCTGCACTGAAAACCTTCTTTTTTTCTGCCCTTTTTTCTTAACGACATCCAAAAATGTTTATAAGTCTCCTGCAAGAAGGAGATATCGAATCCTACATATTCGATGATGGTGAGGTGCGTGAAATATGAAGAATTTAATATCAATCGTTGTGTTGGTCTCCCTCACATGCGTTCTCCTTGCCGAGGGGAATGGGGAAGGTGGATACGGTTCAGCGATGGAGATTCAGCTGGACCAGACCGTATCGGGCCATCTGGCGTCCACTTATCAGGAAGATTTCTACAAGTTCGACCTGGACCGGACTGGAACCCTCGAAGTGAAGATGATGGAAGTTCCCGCGAACGCCCAAACTGAGATGGTTCTCAGCAGCGAGCACGGCTCGATCCTCCCGGTGATGGCGAGCGGCTCTGTGCCAGGAGAGCTGGTTACCCTGAAGGCCGATATAACCCAGCCGGATCTCTATTATCTTTTGATCCGAAACCAGGTCGAAGGCGACTTGGCTGAGACCGATTACGCGTTCGTGGTCTCTCTTTCGAGGTGAGATCGGCCTGTAAATAATTTTTAGTTCATTGATATTTTTGGTCTTTCGGCGGTCAAAGCCCCATCTCTTCGATCCAAAAGAGCAGCGCTAAGAGGATCAAAACCGCCGGGATCACCACCATCCAGCAGTTGGCGCCCAGGATCTCGGGAAACGTTGCGTCCCCGAACTCGCCCCTCTTCAGCACCGTCTCTTCGAGCTTCGGGTAAATCTCGGCGAAGATGCCAGCCCCAAAGAGGATCCCTCCGACTCCGCCCACCAGGGCGTCGACCGACCCCTGGCCGACGGCTCCGGCTATCGTTCCGGGGCAGTAGCCTAGAAGGCCGAAGCCAGCACCGAAGACTAGCCCGCCCAGGGCCGAGGATCCCCAGGACCCAGGCTTGGGGTGGAGCCTCACCATCCCCAGGCTTCTGAGGAGGTGGACGCCGATCATCCCCGTGATCACCGCCGAGGCCATCACCTTGAAGACGGTGAAGTCTTCGAGGAGGAGCTGGCCGACGATGACGTCGTATCTGGTCACCCCGCCCTTCTGGAGGAGAAAGCCGAAACCGATCCCGATGAAGAGGCCAACGATCGGCTGGACCCGTTCGTTTGAGCGCAGGCTATCAAGCATCGCGTCCTCACCACCTCAGACCCCGGCCCCGAAAAGGATCATCGCCGTCGCCACCCCGCCGAGGAAGAAGCATATCACTGCGAGCCAGGAGCTCGCGGCGAGCTGGAGGGTCCCGCTGATCCCGTGGCCGCTGGTGCAGCCTCCCGCCCACCGGGCACCCAGGCCCAGGAGGACTCCCCCGACGAAGGCGGCCGCGATCCTGGTGACCGGATCGGGGCCGAACTGATCCGCCCAGAGGGCTGGGACCAGCTCAGGCCGGAACTCTCCCGAAATTGCAGAGGAGAGGAACGACCCGAGGACGATCCCCGCCACCAGCATCACCTCCCAGTCGACGACCGGCTCAAACTTCCTGTAGTAGGCCTTCTCATCGACCTTAGATCCGCGAAAGACCCTCTCGATCATCCCGCTGGTCCTGCTGTAGGCGGTGGAGCAGCCGATCGGCTTATCGGAGAGGAGGAAGGCGAAGAGGTTCAAAACCCCGATCCCCACCCCCACGAGATAGGGGGACCACAGATCCATCTTGAGATATTCCAGCATCGGATCTCCTCGAAGTCCTTGGTGGACAGAAGCGGAAAGATCGAGTTTTAGGATATCCAGACCAGACCCGCTTCTTCAGATAATGACTTACTTCGTCACATCTTTATAAAGCTGTGACGAAGACGAAGACGAGGACAGTTTTCGTTGGAGAAGAGAGCATGATGAGACGACTTATGATCCTGGTCACGATGATGACGGCGATCTTTGCCTTCCTCCCGGCAGGATTCGGCGCGCCCTCCGGAGAGGGCGTTGAAAACCTGGTGGTCCTCCTCACCGACTACGGCCCCTCCGACTTCTACGTCGGGGCTCTTGAGGGATCGATCTACTCCGCCAACCCCGAGGCGAGGATATCCACCATAACCCACGAGGTTTTGGCATTCAACGTCGCCGAGGGGTCGTACATCCTCGCCCAGGCTGCGCGGTATTATCCGCCGGGCGCGGTCTTTGCAGCCGAGGTAAACCCGGGCGTGGGAACGGCGGAGCGCTCAATCGTCGTGGAGACGAACGACAGCAAGCTCTTCGTGGGCCCGGATAACGGCTTGTTTACAGACGTCATGGACGAGCTTGGGATCGCCAGCGTCCGCGAGATCACAAACCTGAACCTCACCGGACAGGGGAGAACTTCCATCACCTTCAACGGCATGAACGTCTACGGCCCCGTGGCCGCCCACCTCGCCGCCGGGACGGACCCCTCCGAGTTCGGGCCTGAGATCTTCGATCCGGTGAAGCTCGAGGTCCTCAAGGCCGATATCGAGGGCCAAGACCTCGCGGGGACCGTCGCCCACGTCGACCACTGGGGAAACCTCGTCACAAACATACCTCAGGAACTGGTCGAGAGGGCCGATCTCTCGCCCGGTGACTGGGTCGAGATATCCGTTGGCGGCGAGAAGGTCGAGGCGGCCTTCGCGACCACCTACGGCGACGTGCCCAGGGGCGAATGGGTCGCCATGATCAGCCTTTTGGGACGGCTCGAGATCGCAAGGAACATGGCGAGCGCCGCCGAAGCCCTCGGAGTCTCCGCAGGCGCAGAGGTTCGGGTCGCCAGGATATGAGACCGTCGTGAAGGACGAAATAGGTGAATACATTGCCATTGTTTGAGCTGATCTTCAGGCAGCTTGTGGAGACCTTCGCCCAGCTCTTCAGCCTCGTCGGGGCGGCTCTGATAATATTCGGTGGCCTGAAGTCCATCCTCCACATAGCGCTTCTGGAGGTGGCAAAGAGGCCCTACACCTACAATCACATAAGGCGAGAGCTGACCGACAAGATAGTCTTCGGCCTTGAGTTCTTCATAGCAGCCGACATCCTCTCAACCCTCGTCGCCCCCACCCACGAGGAGCTTATCCTCCTGGGGGCGGTGGTGGTGATCAGGACGTTGATGGGCTACTTTTTGAGCAAGGAGGCGGAAGAGTACCAGCTTGAGTGATCCCTTCACCGAGCTCAGCTGAAGGCTAGGGATATCACTCCCATCACCGACGCCGTCACGATGGCTCCCGCGATGCAGACGCCGACGGCGATAGCGGGAAAGGCGTGCCTGAACTTGAGGCCGAAGATGAATGCTATGGCTGAACCGGTCCAGGCCCCCGTCACCGGGAGCGGGAGAGCTACGAAGAAGATGAGGGCGAGAAGGCCGTATTTTCGGTGCTTCTCGACGTGATTCCTGTAGGTCCGGGTGAAGAGCCACGTGAAGAACGCCTTTCCGTGCCGGTATCGCATCAGCCAGCGGGAGACCGGCTCAAGGTAGAGGAGGAGAAAGACCACCGGCACCAGGTTTCCGACCACCGAGATCAGGTAGGCCTTCAGGGGAGAAAGGCCGTAGACCCCTATCGCGAGAGGTATGG
>Ga0268282_1000185_pt1 | contig 35980 bp, 35 predicted proteins | sample saktaG_12_FD_190133 | JGI IMG/M metagenome (GOLD analysis project Ga0268282, IMG submission 190133) | Saline water microbial communities from Sakinaw Lake, British Columbia, Canada - sak_2011_5_24_120m | ecosystem: Environmental > Aquatic > Non-marine Saline and Alkaline > Saline ...
ATTTAGGGTTTAGAAATTAGGATTTGGGATTCCACCTCCGGTGAATTCACTTTTGACTTTTCACCTGTCATTTTGCATTTTACATTTTCACTTTTACATTCACAGGCGTTGACTATAGTCCAGATACAAAGTAAGATTAAGGAGCTTTAATCAGTTGAACCGGTTCAAAATGGAGGCAGCATGTTAGCTCTCGAGGACATCAAGATTTTAGACCTTGCTCATCTACCGCCCGGTGCTTTGTGTACCATGATTTTGGGTGACTTGGGGGCCGATGTGATTAAAATTGAGGCACCAGCCGGGGCTGGCGGGCGCGGCGCCGGAGTCAATGCTTCATTAAGCGGAGTGGAGAGGGACAAGCAAGCAGCCTTCGATGCCCTTAATCGCAACAAGAGAAGTATCGGGCTAAATCTCAGATATGAGAAGGGCCGTCAGATTTTCTACCGACTGGCGCAGACAACCGATGTCATCATCGAAGGTTTCAGGCCCGGGGTAGTCAAGCGGTTGGGAGTAGACTACGAAGCAATAAAGACAATCAATCCCAGAGTTATCTATTGCTCTCTCAGCGGCTATGGACAGGATGGCCCATATAGTAGTCTGCCGGGGCATGATGTAAATTACATATCTATAGCCGGTGCTCTTGGTTTACTCGGCACTTCCGACGGGCCGCCGATTGTTCCTCTAAATTTGTTAGCCGACTTTGCTGGGGCCTCCTTGCATGGTGTTATTGGCATTCTATCCGCCCTGGTAGCCAGATATAAAACAGGCGTGGGACAGTACGTGGATATAGCCTACACAGACGGAGTAATGTCACTTCTAACCTGGTTTATCAGCAACTATTTCTCCAGCGGTGCTATGTTCAAAAAGGGTGAAACGTGGCTTCACGGCGCTTACCCCTATTATGGTGTCTATGAAGCCAAAGATGGTAAGTATGTCAGCCTTGGATGTGTCGAACCATGGTTCTGGGAGAATCTATGTCGCGCTCTGGGCAAAGAAGAGTATATCCCCTATCATGTCTCGCCCGAGCACTTCCTTCATAAACCTGAGGGTGAGAAATGGGAGGAAATATCTTCCTCTCTGAAGCAAGTCTTTTTAACCAAGACCAGGGATGAGTGGTTTGAGTTTCTAACCCAAAAGGATGTGCCGGTAGGTAAAGTCTACACTTTGGATGAGGTTTTTCGCGACCCGCAAGTGCTTCACCGTCAGATGGTTGTAGAGATAGAGCATCCCACATTGGGCAAAGTAAAGCAGGCTGGCATTGCCATCAAGCTATCCGAGACTCCGGGCAAGATAAGGAGACTTTCACCCCTTTTTGGTGAGCACACTGAAGAGATATTGATGGGGTTGGGCTATACGCAAACACAAATTAGTGAGTTGCATCAAGCAAAGGTAATAGGCTAAAATTCCAGCCAGAGGAGGTGAGACTATGGCAGCTAAAGCTTTTATACTCATAGAGACAGAGGTGGGCAAGACCAAGGATGCTTTTGCAGCCCTTCAAAGTCTGAAGGGCAAGGGGATAAAATCGGTTGACATGGTAACCGGGCCGTATGACATCATTGCTATGGTTGAACATGACGACCTTAATGCCATCGGAGAGCTGATTACTGACAAGATTGGCCTTCTCCCCGGTATCGGAAGAACGGTGACCTGCCTATCAATTCGCCTATCCTGAAAACACCATAAGCTTATGGAATGTACTTTTTGCCAAATCGTTGCCGGAAGGATACCTGCCGATATCGTTCATCAGGATGAGGAGTTCCTGGCCTTCCGGGACATCCAGCCCCAGGCACCCAAACATCTTGTTATTGTACCTAAAACGCATATTGCTTCGATAACACAGCTCACCAGTGAACAGGAAGGGCTAATTGGTCGTCTTATCTTGCTGGCTAGGGAGCTAGCCGAGAAAGAAGGTATATCAAGCAGCGGCTATCGCCTGGCGATAAATTGCGGCGCTGAGGGCGGTCAACTTGTGCCTCATCTTCATCTCCACCTCCTTGGCGGGCGAAAATTAGACGACCAGCTTGGCTAGGAGCTTCAATCACTAACGGCGAAGAATTTCAGCTTCAACGCCACTTCATCTATAGCTTCATCCGGGGTGGAAGCGCCAGCGGTAATACTTATGTGCCGCTTTCCTGAAAGCCAACCCTCTTCTATCTCAGCGGCTGTTTCTATCAGGTGAGTCTCCACTATGGGTGAGCAAACCTCAGCGAGACGCTGCGTATTGGCACTGTTATGCCCGCCAACCACTATCATCAGCTCACTCTTTACAGCTAATTCCAGGGCGGCTTCCTGTCGTTTCTGCGTTTCCTGGCAGAGAGTATTTATAATGCGTAATTCTCGAACATAGGGGAAAGCATCGCTAATGACCCTGCTAGTAAACTCAGCAAACTGGGAGTGGCTCTGCGTAGTCTGAGAAATGATGCCCAGCCGACGAGGCAGGCCTGAAGTAGCTATTTCCTTGCCGTCCAGGGTGGCTATAGCACCAGTGCCCACCCAGCCCAGTAGGCCCTTGACCTCAGGATGGGTTGCTTCACCGTAGATAACAACGCCAAAACCGAGTTCAGACAGCTTCCGAGCAGCCTTCTGGGCACTGCGAACTATAGGGCAAGTGGTATCAATTACACGAAGCTGCCGGGCCTGAATCTGCGATAACAGTTCGGGGGAGATACCATGAGATGCAATGGCAATGACGCCGCCTCGAAGCTGGTCAAGGCTAGTTACCGCCCTGACTCCTATATCAGCCAGCCTGGTAACCACCATCTGATTATGGACTATCGGCCCCAGGGTCGCTATCCCCTGGTGCTCCCTGGCTGCTGTCTCGATTATTTTGATAGCTCGCCTGACACCAAGGCAGAAGCCAAGCTCGCGGGCTTTCTCAACTTCTACCTTCACCATATGCTTCAACCCCAACAGGCAGCTCACCTGGCTCATATTTGCCTCGATACTCAGGGGGAAGGACAGCAGCAAGTTGTTTCATTATGTACATGGTTAGCGATTTCAGCTGGTCCTCGGTTGCCTCACCCTCGATGGGTGGGAGCATAAAAGGCTTACCGAAATTTATGGTTACCTCTGGGTGACTTAACCAGCCGATTCCTCTAAGCTTCTCCGTTCCCCAAATACAAACAGGGATAAGGGGAGCCCCGCTGCGCAAGGCAATAATTGCGGTACCGTGATAAGCCTCTTTAAGCTTGCCGCTACGGCTTCGTGTGCCTTCTGGATATATGCCAAAGACAAGTCCTTCTGCCAGTACCCTTTCTGCATGCCTCATTGCCTCCTCCCTTTCCTCAGGGGTTCCACGACGGCGTACTGGAAAGGCTTCAGCAGCATCCATTAGAATACGGAAGATGGGGATGGGCCAGTAACGAAATAGCTCTTCCTTGGCCATGAAGATGCTGTCACGGGGGAGGATGCTAATTATGTGTAAGGCCGGGTCTATCAGATTAAGATGGTTGCAGACGGCGATAATTGGACCGGTAGCCGGCAAATTTTCCCTGCTCCTTATCTCGAAGCGGGTCATGATTCTAAACAGAGTTTCAATTACCGTTTTCCAGAACTTGAAGGATAATTTAGAAGTCGGATTCATAATTCCTCCGTTACAGTCAATTAAGTCAACACCTGACCAAGACTAGCCCTGCTTGTGCCATGAGACTATTTGAGAGGAACTTAGCAGAAATCGACTGAGAACCAATCACACCATTGCCAATTTTCAAAAAAATATCTTACTTAATTATAAGCCACCCTGTCAAATCGCTTTTACTTAGCACTAAAATGATTTCTTCACATTGATAGTCGTTATCACCGAAAGATTGGTGGTAACATCTCCAAGTAGTCCTTGCCTGCGATAGCACTTGCACAAATAAACCCTGAGTGTGTAGCAGACTCTACCCCTCCCGCATTGATTCGCTCCCCAAAAGCATCTCCAGCAAAATATAGCCCATCAACAGAAGGACACTTTATATCTAGGTTCTCATCTTCGGGATGTCTCCAACACATAGCAGATTCTCCCACAGTGAATAGCATCCACTCCAACGCACCCCACCATCCGGGAAAGGCTGTATCCATAAACTCCAGTGTTTTGTCTATTACTATATTAACCTTCTTCTGGTCACGTGCTTCGTCACTTAGAACACTACTGGACATAAGAGCGAGATACTTCCCTGCTGGGGCTACCGTGGGGGCATTTTGGGAAACAGTGCCTGCATCGAGAGGAACATTGCCCCTAAAAAGCCCACTGCTCTCTGGTATCAGCATCGCAGTATGATAGAAAGCCCTGGCATCTGCTTCTACCTCACAAAAATCGCTAAGCGGTTTCGTTAACCCAAATTGTCCACCGATCATCGAGGTATTGATCACTCTCTCACATAGCCTTACAAAATCATCTGGAAGTACTCCCTGAGGGAGCAGCTTGAGCATGGCTTTTGGTGGAACAGTGCTAACTACCACGGGAGCCTTTATTTCTACTGCCTCACCTCCAATCTCCGCAATAAGCCCTGTGACCTCACCTCCTTGGACAGATATCTCTTTCACTTTCGCGTTAGTGACAATTTGCCCCCCATTATCTCTAACAACAGCAGCAAAACCCTCCGGGATAAATCGATGCCCCGGATCCCCAGCAAAACCCCAAGAACCGTGAGTTATATGGACACCTGTCTCCTGAACCTGCAAAAAGCATTTTAGGTTCTCTCCAGCACTGTTGAGAGCCGGATCATCTATTATCGACTGGAATGTGCCCATGGCATAGTGAAATTCTAATGCCTTCTCATTACTCGTTATCTGTTGAAGCCAATCCTTCAAGGTCACCCGGTCAAGTTTCTCTGCTTCTGCTATCGTGCGTACCTGAAGCTTACGCTTATGAACCTTGACCATCTCGGTATAATCTTCTTCGGTCATCCACCCATATCTAACTCCCCTAACCACCTTGTGTGGTTTCCATTGGTGATCGTACCAAACAAAGCCTACATTAGGGTAGAAAATCGAAGGCTTGTTAAATGCGGCTAGGGCATGGCTGACTCTGCCTCTATTAGTATACCATGCACCACGCCCACCAGCTTCAAGAACATAGCCGTCTAAAAGCCGTCTCTTTATCATCTCAGAGAGCTCTGGTTCACTTCTCTCACTAACCCACGCATTCGCAGACAAACCCAAAATCCTCTTAAAGTCTCCAGCATCCCGAATCTCATCACCTCTAAATGAAATAGCACGCCCCCCAATCACCGGCGAATGCTCCAATATAAGAACCTTCCTGTGCTCCAGGGAACTTAGTATCGCCCCAACAATTGAACCTGCAATCCCACACCCCACAATTACTACATCATAATTACTGGAAATTTCCTCGCGCATCTCTACTCCTTTCCTTTAAATTGTATTTTGCGAAATAATCGTCTCACAACAAAGCAGGGCACAAGTAAGACATAAGAAATTACTCCCCATGAGAAAAACAGCTTCATGGCATCGAGAATATCTTCAAACGTGAGTACCAAATCCATGCGCATCGAACCCAATAACTTTGCGTCTACAACTATCTTGTCACTCACACGACTAATAGAACTAAACTCAGCAACTGTGTCCCCCGTTTCACTTCGCACTTTCACGCTTCTAAGGCTCCTTTCCACCCGAATCCTATTTAGCCATCACCTTTTTGAAATCGATGCCCAAGTCTTCCATAATCTGTCTAGCGGTTGCTCTGCCTCCTCCGTTTATACCTACTCCAGGGTGAGTGCTTACCCCACTCATGTATAGATGCTCCACAGGTGTTTTGTATTGCCCCCAACCAGGAAGAGGCCTGTTCCCAAAAGATTGCGTCAAAAATGAGCCTATATGCCCTATATCGCCACTTATAAGCGCAGGGTTCATTCGTTCATAATCAAGCGGGCTTGCTATCCACCTCCCGAGAATATTACTTTCTCCCAAATTGGTAGTATGCTTGCGCGCTGTTTCTAAAACCTCATCTGCTATCTCTTGCTTCATCTTATCCCAGGCTTCTGCTCCCCCTTCTCGCAAACTGTATGGCTCATAGTGGTAGAGATATAGAGTATGCTTCCCCTCAGGAGCACGACTTGGGTCATACAAAGTAGACATACCCATAATTGGCATGCCAGCATTAGGAACCCCGTATGCATAGTCGTCATAAATTCTGAGTAGTTCTGGGCAATATGGGCTGATCTCAACAAAACCTGCTTTATTAACATCACCTCCAGCTTTAAATTTTGGCGCTTCATTAAGGGCAATTGCCTGGACTAGCGGTGCAAATGTACTATGCTTAAGCTGCCCAACCTCCGATTGAAAGCCAGGGGGCAATTCATCTGCTTCCACCATAGTGAGAAAAAGCTGTTTGACGTTGACATTTGAAACTACTGCTTTCTTTGCCTTAATTTCCTCACCACTATCTAAGATAACTCCCGTTGCTGCCCCGGCTTCAACTTTAACTCGTTTTACCGTAGAAGAGAGCTTAATTGTTCCTCCATTATCCCTTATACAAACTGCGAGTGCTTCACTCAATGCTCCTGAGCCTCCAATTGGCAAACCAAACCCCCAAGTATGAAATAGAGGCCAACTACCTACATAGAGCCCAGTGCCTTTTTCACGAGGTCCAATCATTTCCTCTGAAGCCCATCTGCCAAATGCAGCTCTCATCTGTTTACTTTCAAACCATTCCTCTGCAATATCTTGAACACTTGAGAGGAGCACCTTCATGTATTGTCTTCCTCCCTCGCTTGCATCCAAGAATGACATCATAGCCCCAAAGCCTGGTGGCGTAGAGAACATGCCTATTCCCACAGGTGCCAACGTTTGCTTAGAATATTCACAAAACTTCAAATAGGCATCCGCATCTTTTACAGAAAATTGCCGTATAGAGTCATAGGTCTGTCCAATGTCTCTATATATAACTAATGGGGCATCATCACTAAAGACAATAGCACATGGTGGGTCCGGGAAAACATATCGCAGCCCATATTTAGACTTTAGTCCTAGCTCATCTTTGTGAATGAGGGGATTCGCCTGAATCATCATATGGATTGCTCCTGCAATGTCATGCTTAAAGCCTGGTAAGGTTACTTCTCTAGTTATGACGCAACCTCCAACCATATCTTGCATCTCTACTACACAAACACCTAAGCCTGCCTTTGCTAAGTATGCAGCAACAATCAATCCATTATGTCCTCCACCAATTATGACCACATCATATTCTTCCATAATAGCGTTCTAGTTACCTCCTCCTATGAAAGTATAGTTCAAGTTTTTAATTGACCTTTTTCTCCTCCCAATTTATTTTTGTTTAGATCATCCTCCTATCCATAAAGGCAGCCTCCATATAATAACCTTCGCTCCCTGGTCCCTCTAACCTTTCTAAAGAGTTCGATACCGCTAGGCATCACCTAGGAGACAGTGAGAGCGACCGGGGCTAAATCCCTTCGTTTGTTGACCTTCCTATCATACAGCCCCTGCTGGCTGAGGACACGATAGATAATGGCCAAAAACCTCCAAGCGGTAGCTACCTCAGTGGTTTTGTTGCCCTTCTTTATGAAGCAGTCAAACCCCCATCAAGATATAAGGTCTGACCTGTCATGTAATCAGAGGCATCAGCAGCCAAATAGACTGCTAGCAATCCCACTTCTCGGGGTTTGCCAAAACGTCTAAGGGGAACCATACGAAGGTATTTATTAGCTGCATCCTCATCGGAATATACACTTTCTAACATCTTAGTCATAACCCCTCCAGGCCCTATCGCATTAACATTGATGTTAAACCTTGCCAAGTCATTAGCTAGGTTTCTAGTAATGGCCACCACGGCAGCTTTAGTAGCAGGGTATATGCCCTGTAGCGCAGTGTATTTTACTGCAGCAGTTGATACGATATTAATAATCTTTCCCTTCCCTTGTTCTATCATAAAAGGAACCACCAGCCTTGTACAATTAAGGCCGCCTTTCACATTAGTATTCCAAATCATGTTCCATTCCTCATCACTTATTGGCGTATTTAGATTAGGCAGAACTTTAGCAATGCGCAATTTCTCGAGACCTGGCATGGGAACTAACGTCTTGTAAGAAGTCATACCTGCATTATTCACTAATATATCTACCCTCTCAAACGTAGAGATTGCGCTTTCTACCACCTTCTTTACCTGTTCTATATCAGTTATATCCGCCGGTATGTTCAGACACTTACGGCCCTCCTGCCGAACCCCAACAGCAGTTTCCTCTAACTCACTCGATGTCCGGCTTGCCACTACTATGTCAGCACCAGCCTCAGCGAGAGCCAAAGCTATGGCTCTACCTAAGCCGCGACCGGCCCCACTTACAATAGCTACCTTTCCATCCAAATTGTATTCTTTCAGCATACCTATATCCTTCTTAATTATGCACGTTTCTCTACGCTCTCAATCCACCGCACTCCGTCATCACATCAATTGTACAAATACCTAATTTCTACTTACTTAGAGCATACTTTTCATAAACTTGCTCATTGTCTTCACCAATAGCACATTTTATCCACTTTAGTCTCGGAGGAGTCTGAGACATTTTTGGTACAGATGCAGGGATGATAAATTTCCCATATATTGGATGATCTATCTCAACAAGGGTTTTACGAACTTTCCAGTGCTTTTCTTCCAAGACTTCTCTGGGCTCCTTGGTTGGAACAATTATTGGGTAACCACCACTACGCAGCTTGTCATGTGCAGACTTAGCACTAAAATCAAGAGCTTTACGCATAAGTTCGTCACGCGAGTATTTAATCGTTATTTTTTCAAGCTCAACCCTCAATTCCTCTGCCTTGTCAACATTATCTACTATCCTGTCAAACAAGTATCTCCAATCATCCTCTAGGTCCCATCTGCCAAGAATCTTGAGTAGCCCCCTGAAGTCCGAATCAGTGCCAGCTGCCACAGTCACATAACCATCTTTACACTTAAAGAATGCGTATGGATATAAGCACCAATCAAACCCTCCTATCCTTGCGCGAGGCGCTTCATTAGTGAAACCCCAAACGACTGAAAAGGCTTGCCAGGCTGTAATAGCATCATTAGTTGCAACGTCAACCATTTGTCCCTCGCCGCATCTCTGTTTGTGAAACAAAGCGGTAAGCGTACCTGCGACAGCTAAGGCAGCACTCATATACCATGCAGCCCAAACCCCGGCTCTGAGAGGATAATTATAAGGTTCAGGTTCTCTAGGATCCCCGAAAAGTAACGTATATCCCGATTCAGCTTGGGCAGTCAAGTCTGTGTCCGGTATATTAGAAAGCTCCTCTGCCTTAGATGTGTAGTGGCCATATGGCGAAACTGCAACGTATACCAGACCAGGGTTCAACTGGCTCAACTGCCTATACCCTATCCCCAGTGAATCCAATAATCCTGGTTTAAAGGTGTCGATTACAACATCAACCGCCCCGACTAGTTTTTTGAGATTTTTACGCCCCTTCTCACAACCTAAATCTAAAGTTATATAGCGCTTGTTTCTACTTTCCATTAGAAAAGGAAGCCCAACGCCATTCACATTTGTTCCGTACGGTGTTATTTTTCTTGCTGGGTCTCCTTCAGGAGGCTCAACCTTTATGACTTCTGCCCCAAACTCAGCTAGCAACGTTGCAGTTATAATTCCTGCGAAGCTAGCATGGCTGAGTTCAACAACCGTGATATCACGCAAGGCTTCAGGTTTATTTTTGACATCCCCCATCATATTAACCAAAAGCTCATTGAACTTTAACAGATGCTCTGTCGTCTTTTTCCCTGTAAGATGCCGTGAATAAACCTGGGGTGTTTCACGTGTCGCCATTATTTTCTCCCTCGCCTTCATAGTTAAACATAGGATCCTTTTCTATATTGTAGAATGGTGGAGGTCTTTGACCAACTCTGTTATCCCAATAGCCAATAACCTCTTCCTTTTCAAGCTTTTCTATCTCCTTGGATGATAAACCTAAAAGCTTCTTGAGAACATAGCGATTATGGTATCCCAGTGGTCTTGCAAGCGACTTTATTCTCCCGGGAGTTTTATGAAGCATTGCCGCGGGTAATGCCCATGTTCCTTCCTCATACATTTCGTCTTGTATCTCTACAATACTTCCTCTTTCTCTCCTCCAATCATCATTAGTTATCTGCCAGTCATCCATTACCCGTCCAGCGGGAAAGGCATATCTCTTAGCCAGGTCGATGATTTCCTCCTCCCCTTTGGTTCTAACCCACTCTTCCACAAGCTTATGTATGTCTTGAGCGTTCTCCGCTTTTGTTCTCTCGAAGGTTTCTTTAAACCTCTCATCTGTAGCTAAGTCTATCTTTCCCATGGCCTCAGCCAATGCCACGAACTGTTCATCAGTCGCTATTGCAAGCGCAACGAATTTCTCATCACTAGTTTTAAATATACCAGAGGGTGCCATTGATGGATCTATACTCCCTGTAAGCCCCAGATCTTGCCCCAATAAGCTCATATATGTCCAGTTGGGCATTACCCTCATTAATGCCTCTGCTTGTGCCATGTCGATGTATTGCCCTTCCCCAGTTTTTTCCCGGTAGTTAAGTGCTGACAAAACACCTACTACACCTAGCAACCCAGGGAGAAAATCCCCATAGTAATCCTGAAGTTTATACCCATCCCTGCCTGGAAAGCCTGTTAATCTCGCTACACCTGACATCGATTGGGCTATGAGGTCCCAACTGGGGAAAAACCTCAACGGCCCCCACTGTCCATACCCAGAGCAACTGATATAAATTATTCTGGGGTTAATCTGACTAACCGCGGTATATCCGATCCCCCATGCTTCGGATAACCCTGCTCTATAATTTTCAACCACCACGTCGGATATCTTAGCCAGTTGGAAAACTAAATCCTTCCCCTTTTTTGTCTTTAAATCAATACCTACAAAGTATTTGTTTGGGTTGAGCGACTGAAAATACGGGCATGAATCCTTCCAATATTTGGCCCAGTATGTTCCAGTTCTCCAATCATCGCCCTCTCTAGGTTCCTCAACCTTAATTACCTCTGCACCGAATAGTGCCAGCCATCTTGCAACCACAGGTCCATATATTATGCGCGTAAGGTCGAGAACCCTGATTCCCTTTAAAGCCTCAGGCTTGTCGAAGTTTTCTGATGGATTAAAAATACGATTAGTAAACGAAAAATAATCCTCTGTCAATTCTCCTACCCCCTAAATGCCTAAATAAGCTTTCCTAACGTACTCGCTGTTAAGGAGTTTTTTGCTAGAGCCCTCTAGCAAAACTCGACCATTTTCAAGTACATAACCTCTATCAGCAACCGACAGCGCCTGCTCAACATTTTGCTCAGCTAACAATATGGTAGTCCCTTCCTTATGAAGACCCTTAATAATGTCATATATCTCTGAAAGAACCCGCGGAGACAATCCTAACGATGGCTCATCAATCATGAGTAGTTTAGGATGTGCCATGAGGCCACGCCCGACAGCAAGCATTTGCTGTTCTCCTCCACTCAGCAGGGTAGCCCTAACTTTTTTCCGCTCCTTTAAAATGGGGAATAAAGCGAAAATTTGCTCTAATGAATCCTGCTTCTTTTTCCAAGTCTCACGTCTACCAGAAGCTCCCATCATAAGATTCTCTACCACAGTCAGATAAGGAAATATTCTCTTTCCTTCGGGAACTTGGGTAATTCCAGCTTTTACCCTCTCGCTAGAGGACAAGTTCTCAATGCGCTCACCGAGGAAGGAGATATTTCCAGATATAGCTTTAGATAGCCCAGAGATAGTATTCAACACCGTTGTCTTACCCGCGCCATTTGAGCCAAGCAGAGCTACGAACTCATTTGCCCCTACGTCAAAATCTACATTATAAAGTGCTTGCACAATCCCGTAGGCTACGCTAAGGTTTTCTATTTTAAGCATGTTTTTTCCCCAAATATGCCTCTACCACAGTAGGATTGTTAATCACCTCTTTGGGAGGTCCTTCAGCAATTTTCTCGCCGTAATTGAGCACTACAACTCGATCTGCGGCTTCCATTATAATTTTCATTATGTGCTCAATCCAGAATATTGTTAGGTGATACTCCTCTTTTAGACGCCTAATTAGTTTCACAGCACGTAAGGCTTCTCCCGGATTTAGCCCAGCCATGGCTTCGTCAATTAATACCAGTCTTGGTGTAGTCGCCAATGCTCTTGCCAACCCTAGAGTCCTCAACTCATATAATGTTAGGTCTCTTGCCAATATGTTCCTCTTTCCAAACAAACCAACAAGTTCAAGACAATGGGATGCTTCAAGCATTGCATCACCGTAACTCATATCGGGTCTGTGTTTGCCACAAAGTCCAGCAACAGCAACATTGGCAATTGCTGTTAAATCCCAGAACGCCTGAGGGAGCTGATATGTTCTGCTTATACCTAGATGACATATCTTATAGGGCGGTTTGGTTGTAATATCGTTACCATCCAACTCAATCTTGCCTGAGTCAGCTTTGTAGGTGCCAACTATAACATTTAGCAAAGTTGTTTTCCCTGCCCCATTAGGACCTATCAGCCCCACTGTTTCACCTTTATTGATGGAGAAGCTCACGTTTCTAACTGCATGCACCCCACCAAAGGTCTTAGTAACATTGTCAACCTTCAAAAGCATGCGTAGCTAACTTCCTTTCCTTCGGTAAACTTAAATTTCCTTCCTACGTACTTTGATAGTTGGATAATATTCCCTATACCTGTGTTTGCGATAGAGTCCATATAAGCCCTCTGGAAGTATAAAGAGCAATATCAGCAATATAAGAGGGAACACTACGTAGTGAACTGGTCCAATTCCAGTCAGGAAATATTCAAGAAAAGCAACAAAATATGCACCTACAACTGCACCATATAATTGTCCACGTCCTCCAATCATAACCATAAGAAGGATTTTTATCATAAATATAAGAGGAAGATATGTTACTCCAGCAAATGTGCCGTAATAATGTGCCATTAGCCAACCAGCAATCCCTATCATTTCTGAGGTAATACAGAAAGTGACAACCTTATATCTATTTGTATTCAATCCTACCGCATTGGCAACATCCTCATTGTCATTAATAGCAGCAGCATAAAGACCTAGCCTTGACCTCATGACTTTATCCACGATGAATAAAAAGAGGAGTGCCAAAGCAATAGAGAAGTAGCAGCCAGTAATGTAGTTCAGGCTAATACTTCCTAGGTCAAAAAGATGTGGTATCCCACTGATACCAGTCTCCCCCCTAAATATATCACTGCGATAGTAGGTAATCTCTAGAAAAATTAATGGAAGAAGTAATGTGATAAGCGAGAAGTAGAGCCCCTTAGCTATAATAGTTAAAGGGCTCAGCAGTAGGGCGCATGCCAAACTGACAAGTATGACTATTGGAAGCGTTTGCCATGGGCCCAGACCAGCGTGTATACCAAGCAACCCAGCAGTAAAACCTCCAACACCAACAAATAACTGTGGCCCAAAGTTCATCCTACTAGTACCAGTAATTTGCCAGGTCAATGGAATCGCTATACACGCATATATACTTGCCATGGTAAGCAAGCTTACTAGATCTGCCCTCCCACTTATCAATAGTGGCAATACCAACAAGCATGAAACAGCTATTAAAGGATTTCTCCAGTATCTGCGTTCTATAGCCCACTCAAGTTTTAAATCCCCAAGACGAAGGACAAGGCGTGCCTTTTTGTGCTCTAGTTTCACCATAATGACTCGCTCCGACTTATTCCCTGTGGTCTAAAAATTAGTATCAGGACAACAACGAGTAGGGAAACTAGAGGCACAAGACTCGGGTCGATAAGGAAAGAAACTGTTGCAGCAATCAAGCCAAGGATGTAGGCAGCGATAATGCTTCCCCTCAAATTACCCAGGCCACCAAGAATAGCCACAAGTATGGCTGTGTGAAGTAATGGCCATCCTAGGTAAGGTTCTATTGACCAGAATGGCACCATAACAAGTATACAGATTGTCGGCGGAATAATAGAAAGCATCATCGCATAAATATATACCCTTTCAGTACTTGTGCCCATGAGCTTTGCAGACCTCACATCTTGGCTTACAGCACGCATAAGTAACCCGCTCCTTGACTTCAGAAAGAAGATAATGAACATCGCAGTAGTTAATATCGCTATGCCAGCAGCTATGAGCATTTGATTTGGAATAGAGGCAGCACCAATTTTAATAGAACCTGGCACTATAGTTGTTGGAATATCGACCCCAGCTGTAACAGGATAGACATAGTTCGCTGCCTCTTCGATAATTATGGCAACAAGCAACAGTGATGTGAGAAGAAGCTCCTCCTTCTCAATATAGCGCTTGACAATGGGAAGATAGATTACTAGAAGTGTAAACAAACATTGGACTACACACATTGATGCAATAGCTGGAATTAGTCCTAGCCCAAAGTTCTCCATGAACATCCATGTTACATAAACTGCCATTACAAATATCAGCCCGTAACCCAAATGAAAGACCCGTAGGACTCCGCATATCAGAGAGAACCCCAAAGACATGAGGAGATACAAAGATCCCAACACGAATGCATAGACACCGACCATCCCCATTGTTCCAATCATTAAGCCGCTCTTAACCCTCTAAATGGTAGATACCTTTCAAGACACTTCATCAACCTATCGGTTGATACTAATACGCTCCGCAAGCCTCCAGACGCCTCCAGACACCTGCAGAGCCATTCTGCGCCAACTGGATACTGGCTACTTCGGTTATTTAACGAGCTAATTATCGCCGGGAAAGGCACCTCGGCAACGAGCTAAGCTCGTTGCCGAGGTGCCTATAATGCTTCACTGGCCTGCTATTTCTCTTAACTCCTTAACTCGTACAAAATGGTCGTCTGGGTTCACCACTTGCCTTATGCCCTCGGGAAATATCTCTACGACTTTTCCATCCTCCTGGAATTGCCCGTAGTTGTGAGGCATATAGGGTGGGTAGCCCGCTACGAGGTCATGACATTTATCGAACTTCCAAGTAAATGCTATGTTCTGCATCTCCAGCGTCTCCAGTGCCTTAATCAAAGCCTCAACGTCCTCGGCATTTCCAACATCTTCCACGGCAGCCTTGAGTGCCCATAGGCTATCATATGCGTAGAATGTCGAACTCACCATCCCTACCCCCCTGGCTCTCAGCTCTTTAAGAAATGGCAGGCTTTTCTCTGTGTATGGAATATCAACTTCTGCGTTGTGCGTGCACCACCCCAGCGCTGCTCCACCGGTCATATCCCAAAAAAGCTGCAAACAAGGTGCTCCAGCCATGGAAACCATGTCTATGTCTTTCGCAGCAGATTGAGCCCATTGCTTTGCCAGCGTTGCTGTATCAGTATAAGCAGTTATCCAGTATACTGTATCTGCACCTGATGCCGCAATTTCCTCAAGTATAGGGAGAAACATTTTTTCCTTGATAGAATTCTGGCCAGTATAAACAACGTCTAATCCTTGCTCCCCCCAGGCCTCCGCCAAGGAAGGGTATTTGCCAGGTATTCCGTACCTCATAGGCTCTGTGAAGACCATGTCCTCGCACATAATGGCAAGCTTTTTGGTCCCGATGACGTCCGTGAACATTTCCCATATCCTTACCGTTGAATCCCAATGGCCTCCTCCCTTCTCAAAGGGCCTAAAAAAGAACTTATATTTGTCATACTCGGCACACACCATGTCTGTAGGGCCATCATGAGATACAAAGATAGAGAACATGAGGTGAGGATATTCCTCATATAGTTCAGCACCTACCTCCATACAAGCGAAGGTTGGCTCAGTCCCCTGAACGACCACTAATGTACAGCCATTCGTCATCACAAGTTTCTTGTAGGATGCTACCACTAGAGGAATCTCACCTTTCGAGTCCTCAATAATTAGCTTAACAGGCCTTCCCAGAATCCCTCCTTCTGCATTCATGTCTTCAACGCTAATCTCAAGCGAAGTTTTTTCACTCAATCCCCAGGGGGATGACAAAGCGCCTATATATCCTACTTTTATCGGTCCCTGTTCTTCTACTGCTTTTTCTCCTGGTGTTACCCCCGGCCCACACCCCACTACCCACAAGGCAGCGATCAGCACGATCGCTAGTGGAATAATAATTTTGTTTCGCATAATCCCTCCTTACTAATTTAATTTGATTAATGGAAAGCAGCTATAGCTATTTCCTGTCTGCGCTGCGCAATTAGGTCACTGTCTGCACTATAAGTCCGAATCTTAGTCTTCAGAGCCACAGCACTTCGCCCCCCGTTTAACTGACCGACTAGTCAATCACTTTATATTATATCACCCTTGTCAAGAGTCTCTTCCAATTGGTTCTACGTCAATAAGTGTGAAACTCTGCCCTCATAGCCCGGGTTAGTTGCTAATATCCTCATTCGGAAGTTATCCATGTTACGATAGCCATAAGCCATCCTCTTGATAGTCTTAATGCGGTTATTCTTTCCCTCTACAAAGCCATTGATTATACGATACTCGAAGTAGTTAAGTATTTCCCCTCTCCAATTCGTAAACGTATGGAGAAATTCCTTAAACTCATATAGGGAGTCACTAGCTATCTTTTCCTCCAATAGCCCGAGCATTTCCTCAGCCTTGCTCCTGTCTGTTTCCCTATACCATGCTCTGAAGCTCTCCTTAAGTACCCATGCCCCCTTCAGTTCAGGATAACGGTAGAATAGCTGATTTAGCCTTTCTTTCTCCCAATGAGCAAGCCTCTCAGCTCCCTTGAGCAGGATATATCTATTCTTGAACAGGTCCTTTCTTTTCCCCTTTCTGCTCCCTCCCTGGAGCCTGCTCCTCACCTTGTCCAGAGCACTATTGATATGCCTGATGAGGTGAAACTTATCCGCCACTATCTTCGCCTGGGGCAAGCACATCTGGACTGCCTGGCGGAAAGGTTCGTGCATATCCATTGCCACCCCCTTGACTCTCTCCGGCTGTGGAAGTTTATCCAGATACTCTTCCACTCTGCGTTGGCCCTGTCCTTCCACTACCTCCATTACTTCTCCCTCCACCAGATTACAAATGGCCGTGTGGTATAGACGTCGCCCCCGAACCGAGAATTCATCCAGACCTATGAACTCAGGCGTTTCTTTCACTCCCTTTGCTTCAAGTCTCTTACCTATCTCTTCAGCAACACACCTCCTCACTAGCCCTTCCCCAACCGCCTCCTTCTGCGCTGTCCTCCTCACTGTCTGATGAAGTGCCTCCTGTCCCAAATACTCCCTGAATCTATGACTGGATCGTCTCCTGCGACCGAAGACTTCATCTGGCTCAGTGAACACCTTACTACAAAAAAGACATCGAAATCGTCGCTTTATTAGCGTGAGTAATACTGTCTTATCCCTCAGCCTCCTATCCTGCTTACACTGCTGCCTCCTGTCGTGCTCCTTAGTGGTTACCCTACCACACCACGGGCATCTGGCCTCTCCCCGGCGATAGATAACCACGACCTCAAAACGGCTCTCCATTTCCTTTTGTCCCAGAATCTTGAGTTGTGGCAATCCTAATGCCACTGCGATACAATCATCTTGCATCCATCTGTACCTCCTTCGCTTTGAGTTTTTCACTACCCAAAGGCTATAGAGGTCAGCGGGTGCTTTCAACTACCCATACCCATTTCACACAAAATAGTTTAGAACCTATTGGAAGAGACTCTTGACAATGGTGATACAATATAAAGTGATTGACTAGTCGGTCAGTTAAATGGGGGGCGAAGTGCTGTGGCTCTGAAGACTAAGATTCGGACTTATAGTGCAGACAGTGACCTAATTGCGCGGCGCAGACAGGAAATAGCTATAGCTGCTTTCCATGCTCTGGCTAAGAAGGGATTTGACCGGACGAGCGTCCGCGAAATAGCCAAGGCCTGTCATATGGCTCAGGGTACCATTTACTACTACATCGGCTCAAAGAAAGATATCTTCGACCTGCTTCTTACCCAAGCCAAAGCTCACTACGAAGAGTTCTTTGAGAAAGCAGATGCCTATTTCAAGACGTTGAGTCCGACTCAGGCTTTGAAACAGACAATTGAAGATTTCTACCGAAAGCTTGACGAGCGTCAAGATTTTGCGCTTTTTTGCTACCAAGAAGCAAAAAACATGTCGCCAAGTCAACAGAAGACTCTTTTAGACTGGGACAGGAGCGTTGTGGATGTATTTCGCAGGCTGTTAACCAAGGGATGTGCTTCTGGCGAATTCGTCATAGCTGATGTTACGCTGGTTGCTCACCACATAGTTGTCGACAGTGCAATGTGGGCGGTAAGGCGGTGGTTCCTCAGAGAATACTATACATTGGAAGAGTACATAAGGAAAGAGGTCCAATTTATTCTTGCAGCAATATGTCGAGATGGGGGCATATCCAATGAAGGATGATGCCAAGCTAAAGGTAGAGAATCTTTCGTTGAGCTTTGGAGGCGAGCATGCTCTGGAAGCATGCGCCTTATAGAGTTTTATTAGGAAAATCAACGATTAAACTGAGGTAGGAGGTATAAAAAAAGATGGCGAACAAACTAACTTTTGAGTCAGTAAACTGTGGTGATGTGTTACCTGAGGTTAAACAACAAAACACCCAGGAGCTTACTTGGAAACATGCTGTGGCTTCGCTTGATTATAATCCGGTTCACACAAATCCTGAGTGGTGTAAGACAGCCCAGGTGTTCGGCTTGCCTGTTACGGTGATGCACGGTAATCAGACTATGTCCCTTATGTGCAAGGTCATCACTGATTGGGCGTATCCTGCCGGCGGCACGATGAAGAAACTGGAGGTCAAGCTCGTCAAGCCTGTACCGGTAGGTTCTACTTGTACCTATGGTGGCGTAGTGAGTGAAAAACATCCCGTCGGTAAAGGACAGGACTTTGTGACTGTTGAATTGTGGGTGAAGAATCAAGACGGAGAACAATTAGGTTTAGGTAGCGCGCAGGTTATTCTTGCCTGAATAGGAGTGTTTTTTTAAAGCGATTTTGGCATTGCCTCAGTTTCTTTTGGAAGCTGAGTGTTTATGCAAGAGTTGAGGTACAGTTTTTGCCTGCCGTCTCGAGTGAGTTTTGGTTCTAAGAGGCTTTGTTCTCAGCACTTTTTTAGAGCCTTGCGTGTGCTGCTTGCCAGTTGTCTTAGTGGTGCTTGGATATGATGTCGGGGAGCTAGGATGCCCCAAATTTGCGAAGTATGGGAGGCCATTACCAAAATCATAAACCTCAACAGGAAATTCAGAGTGAAACTTGCAAGGCAACATTAAATAAGGAGGTAGAAATGGGTTATCTGGAAGAAATGGCAAAGTATCAGAAGACGGAAAAACAGAAAGAGTTCGGAGCTGACTTCCTTGAACAGGAGCAAGTACAAGATTATGAGTTCTGGGATGAGATAGAAATTGGCAAAGAAACTGAAGTGCCCATCAAATTTGAAGTAAAGGCTGAGGATATGATGGCCTACGCAGAAGGCATTCCCGATGACAATCCTCTCTTTTACGACGAGGGATATGCCAGGAAATGTGGCCATGATGGGCTGGTGGCTCATCCCCTTCTGGGGACTCAGGTTCTTTTCTTTGTTTTGAGAAAAGGGCATGGTAGCTGGATTAGGACTCCAGGAGCCAGGAACCCGGGGCAGATACTTGAGTGGTATGACCCGATACGTGTGGGCGATGTCCTTACCCTCAAACAGAAAGGCTATGACAAGTGGCTTAAGAGAGGGAAATACTACCTGAGGTATCAATGTGAGTTCTATGACCAAAACGACAATCTGAAATGTAGATATTACTTAACCCTAATTTTACCTAAGACCAAAGAGGACGTTTTGAGATTCGTGAAAGGCGAGCATGCTCTGAAAGCATGAGCTTAGGCGGGAGAACTAGGTGAGCAGTGTTTCAGGAGGTTGACGATTGTGGATGGTTACCAATGCTAGGTGAGCGGCGTAACGGACACTCCAGGTAGCTGTTTGACTTTTCTCGGCCGGGCTGAGGGACGTTTTGGAGCTACCAGAAAACTGGCTCGTGGCGCTGTCGCTGATGCGATTCAGTGAGCGGGAGGAAATACGATGGTCATGGGTGGTGAGCAAGCAGTATCACCATAAGAGACGTAGCGGCATTTTGTTCCTCCTGAGCAGAGAATACTTGTGCGTGGCAGGCGACGCCCGCTCTGGGAGGCGTACGTATAACAATATTAGGCAAACCTGAGCCAATCACGCGAACCAATGGCTCATCTCGGCCTGTCAGGTGCTACTGGCCCTACTGAGAACGAACGCAGATGGAGGAAGTATGCAGGTGAAAAAGCTAGAAGGTAAAGTTGCTCTGGTAACTGGCGGGGGTTCGGGAATTGGCCTGACTACGGCAGTAGCATTTGCTCGCGAAGGAGCAAATGTCGTCATTGCCGCCCGGGGGGTTGAGCGCAGCAGCAAGGCGGTGCAAACGCTCAAACAGGCTGGTAGCGAAGCCATGTTCGTCAAAACCGATGTGTCAAAGGCGTCTGAACCGGTTTCTGTTGTTGACATCAAAGGCAAGACCAGGAAGACTTATCCCTATGAGGAGGTGAGAGCACCGTATGGAAAGCTGAAATCATTGATCCAGGCTGAGAACTACTTGCGTCCCGGCGTCACCTTCGAACAACTGGAGACAATCGCTAACCAAATGAGCGATAATCAATTTGCAGAAAGGATGGTGAATGCTCGTTCCAATCTCTTTCAACAAATCTCAAGATTTGCTGTCAGGGTTGCCTGAAATTCCTTTGCTCAGGCTCATTTTTCAATTAGAATAGACTGTTTTTATTGGCTCCAGGCTAGCGCAGCAGAAACAAGCTAATGGCCATAACCAGCATGCCAATTCCGAGCCCTATGAGTACAAGATGCTCTTAACACTCACAGAATCAGATTCTGCAGGCTGCCTACGATTAGCGCCGCTGCTATCATTATTCCAGTAGCTTTAAGCATGTCTAGAGCCCCTAACTCTCGAGCCATTACCACAAAAGTAGCCACACAAGGGAAAAACATGGCTAGAACGGTGCTGCTGATGACCAGTTGCTTGGCAGTTAATGCCAGGGGAGCTAGCATGCCTACAGCTACATCCTTACGCAGAAATCCCATAGCCAGGGGAACGACTGTTTCCTTGGGCAGCCCCAACAAGCCGCTAACAACCGGCGCGGCAATATTAGCTATAAAATCGAAAACTCCTAAAGTATATAGGATATTTACCACCAGCACAGCCCCAAGGACTATGGGTAAAGCCTCTTTAATAAAGCCGGAGACCCGCAGCCAGAGCTTCTCGCCGATGAGTCGCCATGGGGGGAAGCGATAGGGTGGAATCTCTACTAAGAGTTCCGGGCTGAATCCCTTGACAGCACGATTAAGAATAAGCCCTATGATAATCCAGGAGACAAACAGGCTGCCGTAGACCATAGCTACATACTGTCCACCCTGTTGTCCCACCAGTCCTATTATCATAGCTTGCAACGCTGCGCATGGAACGCCAATAGAAATCAAGGTGGCCGCAATAAACCTTTGCCTCCGGCTCTCTAAAATGCGGGTTGCCATAACCGCAGGTACATTGCAGCCAAAGCCGAGGATAGTAGGGATGATGGCATAACCATGTAACCCCAGCTTGTGCATTATGGTATCCAGCAATACTGCCAGGCGGGGGAGGTAACCAACATCTTCCAGTATCCCCAAGACCAGATAAAAAGAGATGATATAGGGTAACACCGCAGCAAATGGAATGTAGAATCCGGTGCTAAGCAAACCAAAAGACTGAAAATAGTCAATTCCTCCGTCAACAAGGTTACCTATCAAGATGCTGTGCCAAAACCCGCCAGAGCCTAAAGCCAGACTCAGCTTCATTAGCAGTGGAGTCCATAGCCACTCGAAGAGAGGGTCGGTCACATAGCCGATGATACCTTCACCAATAAAACGTATAACCCAGAAGGCACCAAAGAGAACCAGCAAGGCAATGAAAGCTCCTCCCACCGGATGATTGCTAACATCTTCCAGAACATCACGCCAGGTGTGGTGTCGATGGCTTAACGACTGGGCTTGACTCACAATACTGCCAACCTCTGCCCACCGTTCGTCACCGCTGGAATAAGTAGTCTGGGGTACCGCTGCTTCTGAAAAGCGGCTGACCAGTTCTTTTATCCCCTCCCCGGTCACCCCCACTGTAGGAACGACGGGTACTCCAAGTAGGTTTTCCAGCCTGGCAGCGTCAATACTTATACCCCGGTGACGAGCATCGTCCCACATGTTGAGAGCAACTATTACGGGAACCGGCCTTTCCAGCAGTTGCAGGGTAAGATTGAGATTTCTCTCCAGATTGGTGGCGTCAACCACATTGATAACCAAGTCTCCATCTTTAAGCATGTCCACAGCTACTTCCTCCGCCTTGCTAGTCGCTTCAAGTGTATAGGTGCCAGGGACATCGATAATTTCGGCTTGCTCCTCACCCAGTTTCAAATAGCCTTTGGTGAACTCTACAGTGGTACCAGGGTAGTTGGAAGCAATGATGCGCGTACCTGTAAGCCGGGAAAAGAGGGCACTTTTGCCCACATTGGGATTACCCATAAGCAGAATCTTCATCGTGTTGCCAAAGAAACTCTAAGTGGCTACATCCACTTCGACTATTATCCTGTTGGCCATGCCAAAGCCAATAGCCACCTGCGCATTACCCACTCTGAGGGTAACCGGCCCGCGAAAGAGCATAGAACTTACCTTGGTCACCTTCATTCCTGGCCTGATACCCAAAGCCTCAAGGCGCCGCCCAGCGAAACCTGCACTCTGATGCCGCATGAAACCCCGGCCACGTCGCCCAATGAATCCTGGGCCACCCGGGACTTGAACTACCGTGCCGGTCTGGCCGGCCTCCATCTGATTCAAAGTCAATTGTATCTTCCGAGGCATAGCTGTAATTTACTCCTTCTCCAGCTTTCTTTTCTTGCGGCAATCCAAGCACAAGCCTGTCATGCGGAGTTCGACTCCACTGATATCGAAACTATATCGTTTGCCAATTTCTTCCTTAAACTGCTGGCTCAAAGGGCAGGCAAACTCCACGATTTTACCGCAGTTAAGGCACAAAAGATGCTGATGCTCAGTCGCAGATTTCACCTCATAGTGATGATGCTCCTCAGCGAAGTGATGCTCTTCTATCAAGCCCAATTTTTTGAAAAGTTGCAAATTTCGGTAAACTGTGGATAGGCTAATCCGAGGATACCTGTCACGCGCCAGTCGATGCAGCTCATCGGCATCCACGTGCCCGCTACTTCGGTGAAGAAGCTCTAGAAGCAGGGCACGCTGAGCCGTCACCCGCTGGCTAGCTCTATTCAATACTTGCCAGGAGCTACTCTTTCGCTTACTTCTAACTGCCATATCTCAACACCAACTCCATTCATTAAATCCGATTTTTTAATCAGCTCCCAAGTTAACCATCTGGCTCTTGTATATTATAATGCTAATGCAAATCATTTGCAACTGATTTAAAAATATTCAGGCGGGAAAGGGAGGCAGGGTTACTAATCGCGTGAAAGGGCACGCAGGGTGGTGAAGGACTTACCGGCAGCATCAACGGTGGCTTGGATGTCCCCGTCGGTATGAGCCGAAGAGACAAAAGAAGTTTCAAACTGGGAAGGTGGCAGATATATACCTTGAGACAGCATCCGATGAAAGAATTTAGCATAAAGCTCGGTATCTGCCCTAGCAGCAGTTCCATAGTCCCTGACCGCACCTCCGGTAAAGAAAATAGTGAACATTGAGCCCACACGGGACAGCTGTATATTCACCCCGGCCGCACCTGCAGCCTCAATAATACCTCTTTCCAGAAGGGACGACTTCCCCTCAAGCTTCTCGTAGATTCGAGGTTCTCGCAAAACGCTAATGGTTTCAATCCCAGCAGTCATGGCTACCGGATTTCCGGCAAGGGTCCCAGCCTGATACACCTTGCCCGAAGGGGCAACCATCTCCATTATATCCTTTCGGCCACCATAGGCGCCTATTGGCAGCCCACCACCTATAATCTTCCCCAGGCAAGTAAGGTCTGGGCTTATATTGTAAAGCTCCTGAGCTCCGCCATAAGCTACACGAAAGCCAGTTATAACCTCATCAAAGATAAGGAGGGCTCCAGATTCGCGAGTCAAACTGCGGAGGCGTTCCAGAAAGCCAGGCCGGGGTGGCACCACGCCCATATTACCAGCTATCGGCTCAACTATTATGGCTGCAATCTCGGGCGTAAAACTGGTGAATAGCTTCTCTACCTCCTCCAGATTATTGTAAGCAGCGACCAGTGTATCTGAGGTCAAGGAAGCAGGCACACCGGGAGAGCTAGGTATGCTCAGGGTAGCCATTCCCGACCCTGCCTTTGCCAGCAGCCCATCCGAATGGCCATGATAGCCACCAGCAAATTTTACCACTTTATTTCTGCCAGTGAAGGCGCGAGCCAGGCGGATAGCACTCATTGCAGCTTCTGTGCCTGAGCTAACAAAGCGTACCATCTCAATGGAAGGCACAGCTTCACAGACCATCCTCGCCAGCGTCGTTTCCAGTTCAGTAGGAGCCCCAAAACTTGAGCCACGCTCTACCGCCTTTCTGGTCGCTCTCACTACTCGCGGAGGAGAATGTCCCAGGATAAGTGGGCCCCAGGAGCATACATAATCTATAAATTCATTGCCATCCTCATCATAAAGCCTGGAGCCCTGCCCTACTTTGATAAAAAGCGGTGTCCCCCCAACCGCTTTGAAGGCACGCACCGGACTATCGACGCCGCCAGGCAAATAGCGTTGGGCCTGCTGAAAAAGTTGTTCAGAACGGCTAAGACGGTTCATACCAGAAGTCTCAAATAGATGACAGCCAGCGAGCTGCATCCCTAGCATAGTAGGTTATGATTATATCAGCCCCGGCCCTCTTAATCGCAGTGAGAGTCTCCAGAACTATTCTCCTCTCATCCAGCCAGCCCTGCTGCGCCGCTGCCTTCACCATAGCGTATTCGCCACTAACACTGTAAGCTGCTAAAGGGTAATTAAAAGTATCACGCACCTTGCGTATCACATCCAGATAGGGCAGTGCCGGCTTTACCATAACCATATCTGCCCCCTCAGCAATATCCTGCTCCACCTCCCGCAGAGCCTCCCGCCAGTTAGGCGGGTCCATCTGATAAGAGCGGCGGTCGCCGAACTGGGGTGTAGACTCAGCCGCTTCACGGAAAGGCCCATAGAAGGCAGAGGCATATTTCGCTGCATAGGCAAGAATAGGAGTATTTAAGAATCCATTTTCATCCAGTGCTTGCCGAATTGCCTTCACCCTGCCATCCATCATATCTGAGGGGGCGACTACATCAGCACCGGCTTCAGCATGTGATAAAGCGGTTCTGGCAAGCAGTTCCAGGGTTTTATCGTTATCAACGTAGCCATCTACTACAACACCGCAATGCCCATGGCTGGTATATTCACACAGACAGACATCAGTCACCACCAATAACTCCGGCGTTGCCTTTTTGATGGTCCGTACGGCTTGCTGGATGACACCTTCAGGGTCATAAGCTGAGGAACCAACTTCATCCTTCTTCTCAGTAATTCCGAAAAGTATCACCGCCGGAATGCCGAGCTTAGCTATGTCATCAACTTCCCCTGGCAGCAGGTCACTGGAGTAACGATAGATACCAGGCATTGAAGTTATCTCCTGCTTTATTTGACTGCCCTCTACAACAAAGAGGGGATAAATCAGGTCTCCTGTCTCAACCTGGGTTTCTCGAACCAGTGCTCGCAGGGCTTCGGTGCGGCGGAGACGGCGCATACGTATCTGCGGAAAACTACTCATTCTCTTTCCCCCTTCCTTGGAAATACTGCTCCATGGCTTTCACTAAGCCAGGAATAGTGTGCTCACTGGCTACTATATCAGCCTTCAATCCCTTCACAGCAAGAGCGGCGGCTGTAGTCGGGCCAATGCAAGCCATTCTGGCTCGGTTTACGACCTCCCACTCTTGACCCAGTATAGCCAACAGGTTACTTACTGTCGAGGCACTGGTAAAGGTGACAACATCGATTTCCCCTTTCGAAAGCATTCGTTTTCCCTGCGAAATAGCCTTAGCCCTGGTCATGGCAATAGTTTTATAAGCGGTTACCTGGTGCACTTCAGCTCCAAGCCCAGCAATTCCATCGGCTAATTCGCTACCAGCTACGTCCGCTCTGGGAAGGAGAACCCGACTTTCGGCAATATCCTGGCTGCTGAAGCCAGCTAGAAAGCCCTGGCTGGTATATGCCTCCGGGATGTAATCAGTGTAGCTTCCCCTTTCCTCAAGAGCTCGAGCTGTGGCTGGGCCAATAGCCCCAATTCGAACACCAGCGAGCTCGCGCACATCCAAGCCCAGAGCATTTAATCGCTTGCAGAACGCATCCACGGCGTTAACGCTGGTAAAGACTATCCAGTGGTAGCTCTTCAGATTCAGGATAGCCTGGTCAAGCTCCTCCCAGGTAGATGGCGGACTGATTTCAATTACCGGCATCTCAACTGGCACGGCCCCATATTCCAGGAGAAGTCGGCTCAATTCGCTAGCCTGGTGCTCTGCTCTGGTCACCAGGACACACTTGCCAAAAAGAGGGCGGTTATCAAACCATTGGAGCTGCTCCCGAAGCCGAACCACTTCACCCACTACTATCACCGCAGGCGACTGCAAGCTTTCCTCTTCGGTTCGGCTTACAATCTCTTCAAGCGTACTTACCACAGTCCGATGCCTGGAGCTAGTACCCTGACTTATCACCGCTACTGGAGTAGAGGATGGCCTTCCATTTTGTATCAATTGGTCAACTATATAAGCCAAATTTGCCATTCCCATTAGAAAGACCAGCGTGTCACTCCCAACGCTTATCTTATCCCAGGAGATACTTGACTTAATTTTCCCAGGGGCCTCATGTCCAGTAACCACCGTAAAGGAAGAGGCCAGACGGCGATGAGTCACCGGGATACCTGCATAAGCCGGAACAGCTAGCGCTGATGACACTCCGGATACTATCTCGAAGGGGATGTGATTCGCAGCTAAAGCTTCTGCTTCCTCCCCACCCCGCCCCAGAACGAAAGGGTCACCGCCTTTCAGCCTGACTACACTCTTACCTTCCCTGGCTTTGTTGACCAGTAAACGATTTATATCCTTCTGCTCCTTTGCATGGCAACCACGACCCTTACCCACATATATCCTCTCAGCATCGGCTCGGGCAGCATCAAGGATACTACCATCAATGAGCCGGTCATAGACGATAACATCAGCCTGCTTGAGGCAATCCAGCCCCTTCACTGTAATCAGGCCGGGGTCGCCAGGGCCAGCACCCACCAGATAAACCTTTCCATGCCTCATACCAGCCTCAATATCCATCACTCACTAAAACAGACTAGAACCTTCTGCTACATGTCAGTATTTCTCAAAAATATAACGACATTCGGTACTTGTGTGGTATTGTGCTCTGGTTTAACCAGTGCGCATCTTAATCATCTCGACTGAGGACGGCCACGCCACTTCCAATATTCCTCAAGATTGCTGTAAGGGACGTGCGAATCAATTGCTCTCGCCATATCTCCTGTCAGGTAATTCATCCAATAGTCGTCGAACACTTCTTCCCCATAAGAGGCAAACGCACCACTGCCATTAACCAAGGCATGAATATCTCTAACCGAACCAATGTTCTTTGTATTTCCACTTCCAGGCTTCTCGCCAGCAATTCGCCACTTTTCCTGAAGTAAGAATGTGAAATCCTTGGCTACTGAAACAATGTTTTGCAATTCATCCAATGTATAAATTCGACGCTCATCAATAACCCCATTTTGGTGGCTGTAGATAACGCCTAGAACAAAATGCGCAGCATATTGTTCATATGGGAATGTGATATTCTTAGTAGAATGCCGCTGCCGGAAGTAGCCAGTGAAAGCGCCCAGTGTGAAACCATTCACCGTTTTTGCGCCCGTGCGATATGTGCTTTTGAAATCAAGTGCAATCTTTATATCATCTGGCGCTATGAAACTGACATCTGGATAGTGATTCTGATACTCGCTAAGCACCATTTTATAGCCATATTGTGTGGCGAACTGTGAGATGACTGGAAATAGCATCAACTCAATGATCTTAGAGATAACCTTTGTATCAACCGAGATAGTATAGATGTTCCGATATACATCAATAAAGCCTTTGGTCACCCAGTCACCACTGTCCACCGCAAGGGTGCGCATCAATTTATCAAAGTGTGCTATCAGTTTCTCTCTGAAATCACTTGCGTTCACCGTTACTCCATTGGTTAGAAATTATGTGCCAATCAATAATATCTCCTTAGACTCAGAATTGGTAGATAGAACATATTTGTACTGACCGAAGTGCTTGACCCTTACATTCTGCTTATAGCGTTTGAGCAGAGATACTAGTCCTGATTCGGAAGGGATACCGTCGCTTCGATATGACACTACGATGACGCTCTGCTGGTATCGACAGAATAAATGGTCGAAAGCATCACAAATTCGATTTCTATCTGTCCATTCGTTCGGTCGAGCTTTCAAACGCCGATGTTTCGACCTGTAATCTATGTGCTCGCCCCACTCATCATACATCGCCAACCCTTCCAAAAAGTGATAAAACCCTCGATAATCAACAGCTATACCATGACTGGAGATATAAGGCGTATCCACATACACTAAATCATATTGGCCAAGCACATCAATAGCGTCAAAATTCATAGCATGATTTGTCTGACCGTTATCAAAGACAGCTCGGTTGGCTTCCTCCACAAATATGCAGAACCACTCATTAAAAGGTCTATCCCAAGTGGTTTTGTTTCCAAAAGAGCGTTCAACCTCTGCGAAACGTATATAGAGATTCTTGCGATGGAATAGGTTATAAGGTCGTTTGATTATACAAGCCTGGCACAAACTAAAGAACGCAAGAGCAAATTTATAGGGATCAGTAAGCTGACGAATATTGGTAATCGTCTGGTCAATCCATACATTTTCTTCATCAGTAAAATAAATATCATGAAAGGTATCTTGGACAAAATGCGGGTATGTAAGATTGGGATGCCTCTGTAGAAGCCAATTCACTTCTTCAGGATTAAGGCAGCCCCGGCAGTTTTCTATAAAAGCCAATCCGCTATAATAGTTAAAGCGCAATAAGTCATTGTACGTAACCGCTTTGCCTTCCTGTTTCAAGCGATAAGCAACCGCGCCTGTACCCCCGAAGACATCTAAACAGGTGTGAAAATCCAAACCTCTAATTTGTTCCCAAATCCAGTTGACAAGCTTCAGTTTACTACCCTGATAGCGCGTGGATGGAAATCTAGTAATCAAATCGGGGGAGAGTGCCAATTGATGAACCATGCTCTTTCGCATTGTTAGCTATATACCTTCCTAAATACGCGGACTTCGTGTACCTATCCAGTTAACTTGTATAGCTACTAAACCATTATATCATCTATTGTTAGAAATATGTGCTCGTTGTACTCGTTCACACGATCGGCGTGGCCCGAAAAACGTATTAGCCGCCCTAAAAGCCGTGCCAGGTAACCATCGCCTCAAGCGGTTCACGGTTACTGCGAAACTCATTTACTTTAGCCTCAGGGTCCGGGTATCCAATAGCCATAGCAATCACTAGCTGCTTCGATTCAGGAATCTTCAATATGCGCCTTACCTCGTCGGGATAGCTCACGCTAGCCGCCAGAATAGTTGTCCCCAACCCATAGTCCAGTGCTGCCAGGGCTATGGTCTGGACGACTAAACCCACGTTCACCAATGCCCACACGCTGAGTTCCCTATCAGTGTAGACGATGATACCGTTAGGCGCATCAAAGAGGCGATACATGTCGACATACCACTGCAATTGCTTCTCCATATCATCGCGGCTTATGCCAAGTAGCTGGTAAAGTCGGATTCCGTTCTCCCTGCTCCGCTCGAGATATGGTGAAGGCCACTCCGGACGGGGGATATCAGGGTATCTTTCATCCTGGGCTGATGCCCTGGCGGCCAGGACTTGCTTGAGCTCTCGCATGACCTCACCGCCCACAACAGCGAACTCCCACGTCTGGGTGTTTGCCCAGGAAGGAGCTCTAAGAGCCGCCTCCATAAGCTCAGCCAGAACCTCTTTTGGAACCGGCTCGGGCTTGTAGGCCCGCACAGTATACCTTGCTTTAATCGCATCGATGACATCCATGTCCTTCTCCTCAGTGATTCTCAAATATCGCCAGAGAATCTGCTGGCTATACCCAGGAAGCAAGAACGAAATAATCCATGGGCCTTATCACTCAGAAAATATCCTGGGGAAATTCTCAAAAATCTGATAGCAAATCCTCCTGTGGTTGATGATAACCCCGATGCATAGCGCTGGCAGAACAATCAAAGTAAATACTCTCAAGTCATATAGCCCGGCAATCACAATCAACGCCAAAATAGCAGGGATTTCAAATATAAGCAATATCTTCGGCTTTCCTCCGTAAACAACGAGGGCAACTACGGCCAGGCCTATCCAGCTCAAGCCCGCCACCCTTGGAATAATTATCTCTGAAAAAGAAAAATAAGCTAGAGCGCAAAGAACGAAAAGGGTATCTATTTTCAGGTCGTGCTTCCCCAGTGCCCCTTCTCGTTTCTCTCCGAGATAGCGTCTAGCTACCCTTCCATCAAATACATCAGTTATTCCTCCAATTATTAGTAGAATAACCACCGCCATGTAGGCATCCTTCCCCGCGAAGCTCAGGGAAAGAACGACCAGACCAATGACAACCCGACTCAGAGTCAAGAAATCGGCTAGTCTTGCCTTGAGCCCAAAAGGGCGGTCGCTTCCTGTACTTAGGCCAGGTCTCCCATTCCCATTCGTCATAAAGTTATTCTACCATACCGCTCCTTCTTGTCATAGGCTCCAACATGTGGTGCGACGCTTTGGCCTCGCCAAAGCCCCACCGGAGGCGACCTTAAAAGGTCGCTGTGTGCATGTCCAAGAAACCGGACCAGCACCTTGACAGAAGGGGCAGCGAGGGCGTAGAATATAGTTGCGAGGAATCTCCAACCCCTCGCACATTACCCAAATCGCACATTACCCAAATAAGGTCATCAGGAGGTAATAGATGGCAGTTGAAGCGACAACCAGAGTAGCTAAGGGCATCTGCAACCTATGTCCTATCCGTTGTGGTCTGGATATTTCGGTGGAGAATGATAGGATTGTGAAGGTGGAGGGAATGCCAGAGCACCCCTCGAGGCAAACGTGCATCAAATCTCAGGCGATAATGGACTGGGTCTATAACAAAGAGCGGGTTATCCAGCCTATGAGGAAGGTGAACGGGAAATGGGAGCAGGTCTCCTGGGATGAAGCCTTGGGATTCATCGCCGACAAACTCAAGAGCACAAAGGAGAAGGATGGAGCGAGGTCTCTAGTTGTGCACCTCGGCTTCCCCTTCATTGGTACGCCATTAGAGAAGTTGGCCCGCCGATTCTGCGAGGTTTATGGGTCGCCCAACTTCACCACCGGTGGCTCGCTCTGCTTTTGCGCCCGGGTGATAGGACAAAGCATAACCTTCAATCACTATACCACTGTACTTTCTCCCAGCTACAGCGGCACCCAGTGCAACCTAGTCTGGGGGATGAACCCTGCTGAATCAAGCCTCTTGCATACGGCAGCTATAAAGGACAGCTGCAAGGGTGGGGCGAAGCTGGTCGTTATCGATCCCCGGGTTATCCCACTGGCCAGGCGAGCGGACATACACGCCCAAATCAGACCAGGCACGGATACTGCCCTTGCCCTGGGCATGTTGCATGTGATCATAGGTGAGGCGCTCTACGATAAGGAGTTCGTAGAAGGGTGGACGTATGGCTTCGACAAGCTGGCGGAGCATGTGAAGAATTACCCCCCGGAGAAGGTAGCAGAGATCACGTGGGTTCCGGAGGATACCATCAAGAACATTGCCCGCATGTATGCCACCAGCAAACCTGCCTGCATCACGCAGGGGGTGGCCCTGGATCACTGCACCAATGGGGTTCAGACCAGCCGTGCTCTGGCCTGCCTGATTGCCATCTGCGGCAATTACGACGTTCAGGGGGGCAGCACCTTTAGCAGGGCTCTGAAGCAGAGGCACCTGCGCGTGAGCAAGGATATGACTGGCGAGGTTGGGGCGGCATATCCCTTGTTCAGCCGGTTCATACGTGAGTCATCGTCGGCCCCGGTTACCGATGCGATTCTTGAGGGTAAACCGTACCCGGTTAAGGCCTTAATTATTAGTGGATCCAATATTGGGCAAACCTGGCCCGAGACCAGAAAGGTGAAGCAGGCTTTTGAGCAGCTAGACCTCTCGGTGGTTATGGATATGTTCATGAACGAGACAGCTGAGATGGCCGACGTTTTCCTTCCGGCCGCAAGCTTTGTGGAATCAACAGTGCTTAAGGATTATGCGCCGGTGCGCATGGCTATGGTGGCATTGAGTCAAGAGGTTATCAAACCTGTGGGTAACTCCTGGCCTGACTGGAAGTTCTGGGTAGAGTTGGGCAGGAGAATGGGCTATGAGGAATATTTCCCCTGGAACACTGATGATGAGCTTTATGCTACCCTTCTTGAGCCCAGTGGTCTCACTGTGGAGGAGTTAAAGGAAAAGCCTGGAGGGATCTTCCATCACGGTAGGGAGCAGCAAAGGTATCTGGCAGACGGGTTCAATACCCCCTCGGGCAAGGTGGAACTGTATTCCGAGCTTATGGAGCAATATGGCTATGACCCCTTGCCCACCCACCGCGAGCCGGCAGAAAGCCCTATATCCAAGCCCGATTTGGCCAAAGAGTATCCCTTGGTCTTAATCACCGGTGCCAAGGTAGGCGCTTACGTCCATTCACAGCTCCGCAATGTGGAGGCTATGAGGAAACGCCACCCTGAACCCCTAGCCCAGATCCATCCTGATACTGCCAAAGGCCTGGGCATTGCTGATGGCGACATGGTCAACGTGGAAACGTGCCGAGGTGGCGTTCAGATGAGGGTCCAGGTAAGCCCTGATATTCTTCCGCGCGTGGTGAGCATACCCCATGGATGGGCTGGCGAAGCAAATGCCAATTTGCTTACCAGCAGCCACGAGATGGATCCGATTTCCGGCTTCCCAGCCTTCAAATCGATGCTGTGCCGGGTAAGCAAGAAATGACCTATGTCTCTGCCCTGTGAACGATAGCCTTTTACGCAGGTCACTGCAATATAGAGTACGCGCCCGAGGTAGCGCGACGCTCTAGGCTCGTCCGAATCCCCAGGCGACCTTAAAAGGTTGCCCTACGCCTCCCGTGCCCTATCGGCGTGTGACACTTTAGCGTGTCGGGCCTTTGTGGTAAAGTTATAGCCGCGAGAGCCGCGGTTGAAAAATTCCTTTACCCTTTACACCATTTATATAGTAGCCTTCCTTGCTGCTACCAGCTTCAGTTTGCTATTCCCGGTAATGCCGCTTTATGCCACTGAACTTGGTGCTAACGTATCCCAAGTCGGCCTCATAGTAGCCACTTACTCTTATGTGGCCGCCTTGCTTTTAATCCCCCTTGGCATGCTTTCCGACAGGCTAGGACGGCAGAAGTTTGTGGTGGCTAGCCTAATCATCTCTACCCTGGCACCGTTGCTCTATCCCCTGGCTACGAATCCTGAGCAAGTTATTCTAGTCAGAGCAATTCATGGGTTGGCTTTAGCTGCTTTCCTCCCAACAGCGATCGCCCTGGTAATTGACCTAACCCCGGCAGCACAACGAGGCGAAGTCATAGGCTGGTATACGGCGTCATTCCAGCTGGGCCTCATGGCCGGACCAATAACCGGCGGCTTGATATCAAGTTACTTCGGTTTCGACGCTGCCTTCTATGGCTGTAGTGCTGTTTCAATAATAGGCCTAGTCTTTGTCCTTTGTCGGCTCAGCGCCATTGCCCATCGACCAACAGGCGGGCTAGCGGGAGCTAGTTCGTGGAGCTGGACAAAACAGACACTTGTCTTTGCCGGCTTGTTGACTCCCCTGTTCATTGCCGTTGGGTCGGGCACCATTGCCGCCTATATACCGCTTTATGGCGAAGGTTTGGGCATATTCGAGGTTCATGCCGGGTTGATTATCGCTGCCGTTTACGCCAGCTCAGCTTTGCTGCGGGCTCCAGCCGGCAGATTGTCAGACAGGCTTGGCAGGAAGCCGATGATTATCTGTGGCCTGGCGGTTAGCGCTGTAGCTGTAGCTCTTATTTCCCAGTTCCACGGCTTATCTCAACTGGTCATCACAGCCATTTTCTTTGGCGTCGGCATGGGGATAGCCATGCCTGCTGCCATCGCTCTGATGGCCGACCTATCTCCGGCAGCAGAGACAGGACTATCTATGGGGATATTTGCTTGTTTCTTTCAGGTGGGCTTGGCTGTTGGAGCTACGACCATGGGGTTTGTGGCTGAAATGAGCAATTTTGAAACAATGTTCTTGGCCTGTGGTTCGAGTTTAGCCTTTGGCCTGCTTATCATCCTCGGCTTAATGTGAGCCCGGTAGCAGTCCCCATTAGCGCAATGCGCCTCTTTGACTCTTGTGGCAAAATGGCGTAGATTTATTACTGCAAATCACCTGAAATTACAGTTAAGCTGCCAGTACCCAAGACAGGGGGGAGAAATGAAAATTACCATCATCTATGACAACGAGGCAAAGAAACAGGGGCTAAAGGCAGACTGGGGCTTCTCATGCCTCATAGAGGGGCAGAGCATACCTCCGCTTCTGTTTGACACCGGAGCCAGCGGCTCTATATTGCTGCACAATATGAAGGAGTTGGGAATATCTCCAAGCATCATCGGCACAATAGTGATTTCACATGCGCACAGGGACCACACCGGTGGGCTTCAGGACATTCTGGAGTTGAATAAAGACGCCGAGCTCTACCTGCCGGCATCATTCGGGCACACCACCCCGGGGAGAAAGCCGGTGATGGTGAAAGATGCCTGCCAAATCTGTGAAAATGTCTTCACCACCGGCGAGCTTAAAGGCATAGAGCAGTCCCTGGCACTTAAGACAGACAGGGGGATATTCGTAGTAGTGGGCTGTTCCCATCCCGGCGTGGGAAACATCCTGGATGCCGCTGACAAATTTGGCACAGCTTACGGTATCATTGGAGGTTTCCACGGATTCGATGATTTCGAAAGGCTGAGCGACTTATCTTTAATATGCCCATGCCATTGCACACAATTCAAGGAGGAGATAAAGCAGATATTTCCAGAAGTGTGTTCGGAGTGCGGGGCTGGAATGGTACTTGAGCTATAAAGAGACTCCTGTGAAGATAGTTCTACATATATGCTGCGGAGTTTGTGCCGCTGGGGCAGTGAAAACATTAGTTGAAGAGGGACACCAGGTTGTTGGCTTTTTCTACAATCCAAACATCCACCCGGCACAAGAATACGAAAGAAGGTTAGAAACTGCCTATAGAGTGGCCCAAGAATTAGATTTCCCACTAGAGGCAGGGCCTTATACACCAGAGGAATGGCTAAAAGAAACCAACTCTTTGAAACATGAGCCTGAAGGTGGAAAGAGATGTCCGGTCTGCTTTAAAATCAGGCTGGAGAAGACTTACCTATACCTGACGGGTTGCGGGGCAGATGCCTTTACCACCACTCTAACGATAAGTCCCCACAAGTCGGCACAGATAGTCAACAAGATAGGCCAGAAAATAGGCGGAGATAAGTTTCTGGTAAGAGATTTCAAGAAAAAGGATGGCTTCAAACGGGCTATTCAGCTAGCCAGGCAGTGGGAACTTTACCGGCAAAACTATTGCGGCTGCATATATAGTATGAGATAAAGGAGGGAAAAGATGAGCAATTGGCCACAGATAGAAGAGGCTCAAAGCATCCTGGATGAGTGGGTCAATAATAAGAACTTGAAAAAACATGCCTATGCCGTGGAGGCGGTGATGAGGGCCTACGCCTCCAAACTCGGAGGCGACCCCGAGAGGTGGGGAATAGTCGGCCTTCTTCATGACTTCGATTACGAGAAGTACCCCACCCTCGAAGACCATCCTTTTAAGGGAGTGGCATACCTGAAAGAAAAAGGATATGCCGACGAATTAACCGAGGGAATCCTGGCTCACGCCGAACATACCGATACTGCCAGGGATACAGATTTAA
>Ga0268282_1000205_pt1 | contig 34265 bp, 39 predicted proteins | sample saktaG_12_FD_190133 | JGI IMG/M metagenome (GOLD analysis project Ga0268282, IMG submission 190133) | Saline water microbial communities from Sakinaw Lake, British Columbia, Canada - sak_2011_5_24_120m | ecosystem: Environmental > Aquatic > Non-marine Saline and Alkaline > Saline ...
AACGCCAAAGACAAATTGTTTAAATTCATCCAAAAAACTAACCAAATACCTGCCTGCGTTCTGCCGGTTTTCGCTCCCGAATCAGAAACGATTTCGTGCTCATCTCTTGATTAGAAAATACTGGTTTCGCTTTGCAAAATTGAAAAACAACCGCAAAGCCGCGTAACAACTAAAAAACGCCGATGCATTCGGCGCCTTTTAGCGAGGGGAACAGCTCATCGCGAAATCAGCCAAGCTATATAGTGCAATCTGGCAGAGACTGCATGGCCACACCCAACCTCCTCCGCTGACAAACTTTCTGCCTGTATTGGGTAAAAACCCTCATCCCCTCACTTGTTATTTAGCGGATTGAAATTGATTTGTCAAATCACTGTATTGTGGACAGGAATCAAATGGTTCGGCAGGCTCACCATCCGGTCAATTTTAACAAGCAAGCACAAGGCGTTTAACCTTGAACTTGCCGAAGAGTGCGCCCGACAGGAATCGAACCTGTAGTCTTCAGCTTCGGAGGCCAATATTTTATCCATTAAACTACGGGCGCGGTTACATCCCTCCTTGGCGGGACAATTTCCAATTTCCAAAAATTAAAACTGCGCTTTAAACCTTACGCTTTTTGGGCGATTATGTAAAGGTTGTTTTCTCTGCCACCGGATTGCAATATCCCCGCTTTTTCAATTTCAAAACCGGCCGCTTGCGCCAATTTTTCCATTTCGCCCAAGGAAAACGCGTGATGATACCGCTGGTATTCGTTTTGCCAAGGAATAAAAAAATCTCCAAAATCCAATTTTTCCAGCCCCAGCGCGATTCTAACTTGAGTTTTGGCAAAACTTTTCAACCTCTTCCATTGTTTTGCTTCTATCATCGTTGCCAAGCGCAAATCCCAAACCAGAACAATCAATCTTCCTCCGCGCCGCAGAATGCGAAACGCTTCTTTGAAAAATTTTTGGCGGCAAATCTCGGAAGGAATATGATGCAAAACCGCCAATGAGACCGCCAAATCAAACACCCCGTCATCAAACGGCAAAAAAAGCGCGTCGCCGATTGCAAAACTTGCGTCGGGATTTTTACAAGCAGCAATTTTTATCAGTTCCGTTGAATTATCAATTCCGGAATAATCCGCGCCGCGATCTTTGAAAAAAGAATACAAACGCCCGTTGCCGCACCCGATATCCAAAATCTTATCGCCGGCCTTGGCGTAATCGCCAATCAAATTTTTTGTTTCCAAATGAACATAACCGCGCGTGGCGGAAAACGCTTCGGCAAAACTGTCATAGTTTTGGCGATTTTGAATCTGTAATTTATCGGCAGTTTGTTTATCCATATGTTGCCAATTTTTTGATTTCGTATTTTTCCAATCGCGCCACCGGTATTTGCTCAACCTGATTATCTCCTTGGCTTACAATGAGCCGAAACCAAGGAGTATAGGTTCCGGGATTGGCTTTCATGTCATCGCGGAGATCGCCAAACGCCATCCATTTCCAATCATCGGCCTCTTTCGGGTTGATAACGGGCCGGCCGTCAAATTGGCCATAGAGCAAATGATCATATTCATATTCAATCAAATCCCCCACCTTGGCTTTGTAGACAAATTCCACGCCAGTTTCCTTAATTGGAATGAAAATCCCCATTTCTTCTTTTAATCGTTTTTTGGCGGCAACCAGCAAATGAACTCCGGGAGCCGGATGCGAACAGCAAGCGTTGCTCCACTGCCCCGGACAATGGTATTTAACCATTGCCCGTTTTTGCAAAAGGATCTCCCGCTTGGAATTGTAAACCATTATTGAAAAACAACGATGCAAAACGCCCCGGCGGTGAACATCCATTTTTTCGCCTGTTCCAATTGGATTGTTGTCTTCGTCAACAAGAAGAATGTCGTCCATGGCAAAAGTGTGAAACTAAAAGCGAAAAGTTGAAAACGGGACGCGTATTTTGAATTTTCATTTTACGCCTTTCGCTTTTAGCTTTTTGCTTCTATGATTTCAAATATTTTATGCGATTGATGCGCGCCCTTAACCAAGCGCACCTTGCCCGCCGGCACGGCAAAATAGAACGCCACCAATTCCCTCACCCGCGCATTGGCCATGTTGTTCTCCGGTTTTTCGCGCACCGCAACTTTGAGAGCATCCTCGGCAATTTGAGTCACCAGCTCTTCTTTGGCGCAGGGATAAACATGAACTTTGATCAACAATGTAAAATGTAAAAACCAAAAATCAAAATGACAATTTAAAATTGTAAAACTGAAATTCCGAAAGGAATTTTTCCATAATTTTACATTTTGATATTTGAATTTTTAATTTAAATAATCCAGATATTGCAAGGCCATTCCTTTTTGATACGCAAAGCTTTCCCCGTGACCGGGATAAACCGTTGTGCCATCGGGAATCAATCCATCAAGTTTTTTCAGAGATACAGCCATCTCTTCATTTGAACCGCCGGGCAAATCCGTGCGGCCGATGCCGTTTTCAAAAAGAGTGTCGCCCGAAATTACAAAATCATCACCCAACAAGCAAATACCGTCTTGGGTGTGCCCCGGAGTTTTGACAACTTTCAACTTTGAATCGCCAATCGTTAAAACATCTCCTTCTCTGAGATCATGCAAAACTCTAACGCCAAACTTTTCAGCAATTTCATCGTTAGCGCCAATGTGGTCAAAATGGCAATGGGTGTTAACGATAAATTTCGTTTTCGCGCCGGTTTTCTCAATCGCATCAATTATTTTTCGCGCTTCGTCTCCCGGGTCCACCACCGCCAGTTCCCCGTCATCAACAAGCAAATAGCAATTCGCTTGCAACATCCCCACCGCAATCCTTGTTATTTTTATTTCCATAAAACCAAGAATCATTTGAATCGCAATGTCGTCCGCAGCCAATCATTTTTGCGGCATTTGTGAGCACGGCGGCGCGAGCTTAAAGCAATTTTTATAGCAATAAAAATTGCAGTGCCGTAATAAAGGTTGGCGAGGAACGATTTTGCGATTCAAATGATTTACATCCCAAACCCTCCCATTCCCATTGATTGCATTTTTTTGGCCACCACCATCTGCGCTTTTTTCATCGCATCATTAACGCAATCCTTGATCGCTTTTTCTTGATCGGGAATGGCAAGTTCGGGATTTAACTGAACGTCTTCAATTTCCAACTTGCCGTTCATAAAAACCTTCACGCCGTTTTTCTCATTTTCAATTTTTTCGTTTTTCAGCGCGCCCTGGATCTCCTGCAATTTTTTGATCTGTTTCAATTTCTCAAACATTTTTAAAAATCATTAGCCATTGAACCTTAATCCTTAACGAAAATTCTTGGCTTGAATCCGGTTAACGATTAACAGCTAACGGTTAACGGTTATTGTGCTACACCTTTGACTTTATCGCAAAATCATATAATTTCAAGATATGCAAAGTTCAATATCAAAAATTATCGCGCAAAAAATAGTTGATGCCAACCCGCAGACCAAATCAGAGTTGGAAATGTTTAAACGCAAAATTGCCAAGGAGCTGAAAATCCGCTGTCCCAACAATATTGATTTGCTGGCCGCCTTGAAAGCTTTTTGCGCAAGCTCGAGCGCGCTTGATCCGCGCAAAATCGAACAATTGAAAAATTTGCTCAGAACACGGCCGGTGCGATCATTGTCGGGCATTGTCAATGTTTCGGTTTTAACCAAGGCCTATCCCTGCCCGGGCAACTGCCTTTACTGCCCCAACGAACCCGGGTTTCCCAAAAGCTATCTTTCGGGCGAGCCAGCCGCCGAACGCGCCAAATTGCTAAAATTCAATCCTTATGTTCAAACAAAAAAACGGCTGGAAAATTTGGCCGCCGAAGGCCACAACATTGACAAAATAGAATTGCGCGTGATCGGCGGCACATGGAGCTTCTATCCAAAAGCATATCAAGAAAGATTTATCACGGCCTGCTTTGCCGCCGCCAATGACTATCCTTCGGCTCGCTCCGCTCGCTTGGGACCTCGCGGATTAACGCTTCAGCAGAAGAAAAATGAAACCGCAGAATGCCGTATCGTGGGAATTTCGGTGGAAACCCGCCCCGATTATATCAACGAAAAAGAAATTGTCCAATTGCGGAAATTGGGCGTCACTCGCGTTGAACTGGGAATTCAAAGCATTTATAACGACGTTTTGGAAAAAAACTTGCGGGGCCACAAAATTGATGCCGCCATAGAAGCCACAAAATTGTTGAAAAACGCAGGATTCAAAGTTTCCTATCAAATAATGCTCAACCTTTACGGTTCATCGCCAAAGCGGGATTTAGCAATGGCCGAAACCTTATTTTCTCATCCCGATTTTTGTCCCGATTTGCTAAAAATATATCCCTGCGCGGTGCTCAAAGAAGCTCCTCTTTATGAATTTTACCAAAACAAAAAATACAAACCCTATTCGGACAAAAAATTGATTGAAGTGGTCAAGGAAATTAAAAAAATCACCCCGCCATGGGTGCGCATTGAACGGATCATCCGCGACATCCCCTCTCCGCGAATTACCGCCGGAACCAAAGAAATTTCCAATTTGCGGCAAATTATCGCTGAAGATATGAAGCGCGAAAACTGGCAATGCCAATGCATACGTTGTCGCGAAATAAAAGGTGAATATGATTCCAATGAAAAAATAATTTTGGTGCGCCGTGATTATCCGGCCTCGGATGGTTTGGAAATTTTTCTGAGCTTTGAAAATGAAAGCAAAAGCAAGCTTTTTTCGCTGTTGAGACTGAAAATAGCACGCGTAAAATCCAAATTTCGGGCGAATGATTATTCGCCCCTACGCGATGCGGCAATCATCAGAGAAATTCATACCTACGGACTGCAAACCGCGTTGGGCCAAAAAGCGGTTTCCGCCCAGCACACCGGCTTGGGCAAAAAATTGATTATTGAGGCCGAAAAAATCGCGCAAAAAGAATTCAATCTAAAAAAAATCGCCGCGATTTCCGGCGTTGGCGCACGCAATTACTGGCGCAAATTCGGTTATAAATTGAAAGATACCTATATGATTAAAAATTTGCGCGAAGCCGGTTAAGATCTTCGCGCCGATTGTCGCTTCTTTTTATTTTTTCGGTGCTTTCCTTCGACTCGTGCAAGTCGATGGAGAAAAATAAAACGATCGAAACGACAATCCCTGAAATATGTGCCATCCTTCAAGCAACGTTCAAGTTGAGGTTTTACCTCAAACGCAAATTCTTGAGGTCAAACCTCCACAAATTCGCTCCCCGGTGAAGAATTACTTTGTGCTTCTGTCGCGCCATTTGCGTTCAAGGGCGCGGGTTTGGGGTTCGTCAAAACCGAAGTGGTGCGCGATTTCGTGCCACACTACGATTTTAACCAATTCTTTGATTTCATCATCAGTTTTTGCCTCTTGCTCAATCGCGGTTTTGAAAATTGTGATCTTGTCGGGCAGGCGGATGGCATCGTTTTTCCCCCACTCGCTTTGGGGAATCCCCTCATATAATCCCAACAAATTGCCGCGTTTTCCACCCTCAACAACAACAGCAATATTATTCAGCGCGTTTTTTATTTTTTGCGGCAATTCGTCAATCGCAAGCGCGACCAATTTTTCAAATTCATTTATTCCCATAATTTTTGCGGGCACTTTGACCCTTTTGATTTTTCAAGTTTTGCGCGCCCAGATATTTCTGATAGATGAACCGGCTGGGAGTGCGATAGGCGGTTTTCCCTTTTTGCGCGTTGTTGGAAGAATAGTTTTTCATTAAAAAGGATAAGTAACGGTTTCAAGGCGCCGGCTGGCCGCGTCAATCTCTTTTTGGCTTGTCCTGCTGGCTTTAATCCCCTTTTCCAGCGCCGCCAGCGTTCTATCGTAAGTAGCACGATCCACCGGAAAGGGTGTGCCATCTTTCCCGCCCACGGCAAAACTATACCGCGCCGGATCTTCATAGGACGGCTTGGCCCCATAAACAATTTCCGCCACCAGCGACAATGCCCTGATGGTTTTGGGGCCAACACCCTCACCTGCCAGCAATTGCAAAAAATTCTCCGGCGCGGCAAAATGCGCTTTTTCAATTGTTTTTTTAAGCCGCTTTAAATCAAATTTTTCCGAAACCACCGGATGCCAATGGAATTCCACATTATTCAATTCCATATCAACAAAACCGGGCAGGCGGCTCTGAGCTCCCAGACTGTTGCCTGCCGAAGAAGAAACCCGCGGCATTTCTTTGGCAGAATTTCGCGCCATTTTTTGGAAATTTTTCAAAAACGCAATGGGTTCTTCTTTCACCAAATCCGCGGAAATTTTTTTGTTTTCTTTGCTTTCTTTTGCCGTCAGATTGAGCGATTTTGCGCGCACATCGCTGGCAATGCCCGAATGCGGCTCGGTCGTGAAATCATTGACGCCGTCCGACAGCCAATGATAGCGCCGCGCCTTCTGCGAATCAACATTCATCCCTTGCTGGACCACCGCCCATTTTCCGGAATTTGTGAACATTAGATTGTGGGCATAAATGGAAAATCCGTCTTGCACCAACGACGAATCAACTTTTGCCGCCATTTTGCTGGCATTGACCAGCTTGCCGGTTTTTTGCTCGTCCCAGCCCAAAATTTGGCCCCACGCAATGGTTTCTTCGGGAGTCTTGCGCGACACCCGCTTGCCACCGCAAACATAAAATCCCAATTCCGTTTCCATGCCGCGCACCGCCTCTTTTAACGCCCCCATAGTGGTCACGGTGAGCCCCGAAGAATTCCAGTCAAATCCCATCACGCAACCCAATGACTGAAACCATGCCGGAGCCGACAAGCGTTTTAGCAGTTCATCGGGACCAAATTCTTCCACAATGGCAACGCAAATTCCCCGCCCCAAGCGGGTCATCCTTTCAAACAGCCAACGGGGGCAACGCCCCCAATCCAACGGCACTGTGGCAATTCCGGTTCTCATGAATCCACTTTAACCAAAAATTGGCGCGAACGCCAATTTTTGGTTAAAGTAATTTTCAGTTTTAGGATCCTGTTGAAGTCAAACCTCAACAGGCTTGTTGAGGTTTGACTTCAACAAACCATCTTGCTTCGTTGTTTTATTTTTTTTGATGAATTTGGATTTTAATTCCACGATTAATTTCTCTTGCTCTTTAACATCCATCACTTGCCGGCGGATGCGCGCCTTCTCCTCGCGAATATGCCTTCTGATCCCTTTGGGTAATTTTGTTGCCATAATCTTTTCTTAATTCGTTCTCCTACAATTTACTAATCAACTCTTATCATAAAATAAGAAAAAATACAAATTCAAAATTCAGTTGGCAAGGTCGCACCTCGGCGATTACGCCGAGGAACGACCTTAAAAATACGAGTATAAAAAGTTATTTATCGGCAAGGGGGAAGAAAACGAAAAAGCGGGAGCCCATTCTTTCAATGCTTTCCAGCATAATGTCGCCGCCCATTTTGCGCGCCATTTGGCGCGACATCCACAATCCCAAGCCGGTGCCCGGAATGCCGGAATTATCCTGGGTTTTCACGCGATAGAACTGTTCAAACAAATGAGCTTGCCCTTCGGCAGAAATTCCAAACCCCGTGTCCTGAATCGTGATCACGCACCGCTTTTTGGCGGTTTGCGCCGCGATTGACACCGTAACTTTCCCCGCTGGAGTATATTTAATGGAATTTTCCACCAAATTGGTGATAATCCGCTTGAAACACACCAAATTGACACTCACCTTGTGTGAAAATCCGGTTGCGTCAAAAACCAGCTTCAAGCCTTTTTCTTCGGCTTTGGAAGTTAGGCCATTCACAATTTCTTTAACAACAACATCAGGCGCAACAATTTCAGGATCAAAATCGGTTCTCCCTTGCTCCAAATGGGAAACTTCCAGAATATCGGCCATTAAGTCGCTCAAATTTTTAATGGAAAGGTCCATCCGATCAATATACACTTTTTGACCATCGCTAACCGCGCCGGCAAGCTCCTCTTTGAGTGTTTCCATATAGGCAATCAGCACCGTCACCGGCGCGCGCAGTTCGTGCGTGGCCATGCGGATGAAATTGTCTTTGGCTGTGTTTTTTTCCTGAAGCTCTTTTGACAGACCGACATAGGAAAACAATCTCGCGTGCTGAAAAACCAGCAACAAACTCAAAAAAATAATCAGCGCCACAATCAAATAACCCTGATAAATCGCACCGGCCAGCGCGTTTAGGGTTCTATCAAGAGAAATGTCGGCAGTTGCCAAAGCATAGACTTCCCCACTTTCATCATCGGCAAAAACTTTAATCACGCGGCGATACCTTTCGCCGGAAATTTCAATATCGGAAACCACATCTTCGTTGGTATTAACCCAGCTGTAAGCAATCAGCGATTCACCGTTCAAAGAAGGCGTAACATCTATGATTTTGCCCGCCATATCATGATCTTGCGCGGCAATCGCTTTATAATCCCTGCCTTCTTTGACAATCACCCTGATATTTCTCAAATTGGTTTCATCGGCATTAATGCTATCAATCGTTTGTTGAAGCGCCGCCTGATTTTGGCTGTTTTTTGCGGGAAAATCACGATCCATCAAAACCAGCAACATATTTCTGGTCGTATATGTGTGAGATCCGATTTCAATTTCGGCCACCCTCTCAAAGGATTGAAGCGTGAAAGAAACATAAAAATAAAGCGCCAGCGGAATAAAAACCATCAACGCCAAAGAAAACGAAATCGCCGGATTATCGCGAATAAAAACAAAAGCGTTTTTGAAAAATTGCTTCATTGAAATATCTTTTGACCTATGTTTGTTTGGCGCGGCGGTTGGCTAAATAACCGATTATCAATATCGCCGCCACAATTGCCGCCACGATAGCAAAAATCAACATAAACTTGAAATTATCCATCATTTCGCCCACCGAAGAAGAAATCGAAGCCTCTTGACCGGCGATAATCCGTTCAATCTGATCCCCTTTTTTGTCAAACACGTAAACTTCGGAACGGGAAGCAACCCTGCCCTGGCCGTTCACCAGCGCCGCGTAAACCGTGTGTGTTCCTTCTTCTAACGGTTTGTCAAGCGTGTAAGTCCAGCGCCCATATTCATCGGTTTTCACCGCCACAACCACCGGCGCGGAATATATAAAAAGCGTAACATAAGATAATGGCAAACCGCGACCGGAAAAATAAATCCCCTTGTCGCCATTTTCCGATGATTGAACCAATCTAACTTTTTCAACAGCATAAACATCAGACCCAACCGGCGCGGATGACGCCGGGTCAATGCTTTGGTCAATGACAGACTCATCCGGCTTTAAGGGATCGCGGCCGCTGGAAACTTCGTCGCCGTCAAGCAAGCCATCGCCATCGGTGTCAGGATTCAACATATCAGTGCCCATTTCAATCTCTTGACCGTCAAGCAAGCCATCGCCATCGGTATCGCGCAGCAAAATCTTCCGGCTTTCAATGATTTCTTTTTCGCGCGCGGCAACATCCCGCTCCATTTGCAGAATTTGTTCCCGCATAACGCCTTTTTCACTTTCATTTGCCGATGAATTCAAAACCTCATCAACGATGGAATTTTTCTCTTTTGTCGTTTTCTTCATGCCCGCGCTAATCGCGGCAATTTCTTGCTCAATAACCCCTTTTTTATTTGCAAAATATTGGCGCAACCTGATTTTATCACCGCGAATCAATTCTATTGCATTGTCCGGTAAATTCTCAATCTCCAAATTCAGCCGGTCTATTTGCGCCATAATGGCTTTCCGCTGAACATTTTTTTCTTCAAACAAATTTTCCAACCGCTGGAAAACCCTGATCAACTGTGCCAATTGATCCATCTTGCTTTCCAAATCATAATTTCCAAAAATACGACCAGCGGATACTTGCTCCACCGTTGCTTGAATCGCTTTCTCGCTTTGCTCAATTGACGCGGTATTCTGCGCGACAACTTCCTCGGCAATCGCTTTCTGTTCTTGATTGTCAGGTGGCGCGATACTTACGGCAACATAAACATCCGTACTGCGATAAACCGTGCCATCACCCCGATCAATTTGCGCAAAAATATAATAATTTCCGTTGGGCAAAGGGCTGGCGTTCAAATCAACTTTATATTCCCAAATTCCATTTGATTTTGAAGCGGCACCCCCCAAATAAAGCGGAGCGGCGGCAACTCCCTTGCGAATATAAAACGCAACCGATTTGGCAGAAGCGGTTTTCAGCTGTAAATCAATTGCCATATTTCCCATAGACGCCGCCAATTCGGCTTGGGAGGCCGGCAAAATAACAATTTGTGGAGCAGAATCATCGTTTTCCGTGTTTGGCAACGACTCTAAATCACTGCCGGCATCAGCAACTTTCACCGCCAAAGCCGCGGACTGCAAAGAGTAAGGATTATCAACAACCGCACCGGCGGACGATCCGCTAGCCGCGGTATTGTAATTAGTAACTACATTTCTGTTATTGCCAGTGTTATTGCCGGTATTATTAGTGCCGGTATCGGCAGTATTAGTAACATCGGTAGCATTGTTGGCCCCGGTATCATTGTCGGCATTGGCAGTATCGGCAGTATTGTTGGCCCCGGTATCATTGTCGGCATTGGCATTGCTACTTGTATCCGCGGTATTGCCGTTGCAACCGCTCCCCACACAAACGGGTTCGGGTTGAGTTTGATTGCCCAAAACAACCACATCGGGCTGAGTTTGGTCGCCTAACACTAAAGTTTCGGGCTTTGTTTGATTGCCCAACGCCGCCGTTTCGGGCTTTGTTTGGTTGCCCAAATAAATCATATCCGGCTGGGTGGTATTCCCCAAAACAATCGTGTCAGGCTTTGTTTGATTGCCCAACGCTATGGTTTCCGGATCATCCTGATCCCCCAAAGCCGCGATTTCCGGCTGGGTTTGATTGCCCAACGCTACGGTTTCAGGCTTTGTTTGATTGCCCAACGCTATGGTTTCCGGATCATCCTGATCCCCCAAAGCCGCGATTTCCGGCTGGGTTTGATTGCCCAAATCAAACGCCTCCACATTAGTTTGATTTTCCAAATAAACAATGTTCGGCTCAACGATATTGTCCGGCACGATTTGCTCCGGAACAGTTTGATTGCCCAAAGAAACCTCTTCGGATTCAACAACGGGTTCCGGATCAATCAATTCGGATTGAGCGACAACATCATTTTCAGGCTGAGACTGATCGGCCAAATCAACCGCTTCAGGCTGGGTTTGATTCCCCGCGGGCACAACTTGCTCTTCGGGCAAAACCTCATCCAACAATACCACCTCCGGATTTGTGACATCACCATCAACAACGCCAATGTCCAAAGCATCCGCGGCCAGCTCCGGATTTTCCACCGGCACAACAACATCGGGAGCCACTAAAATGTTTTCTTCGGGATTTGCTTCATCACCTGCTTCCGCGTCAGGCGCTTCGTTGTTAGCCGCAAGGCTTGTAGCGATATTGTTTATTGCGGCATTGTCATTGCCGCGCAAAGCGTCAGCCAGCGCCGCGTATTCCGGACTGGAAGCGTCAATCGGCGCGCCGGTAATTCCCGCGGAAGCATAAAACGCCGCAATCACCGCCTCATCGGGTGCATCCGTCCACATACCTGTTTCATCCGATTCAATAAACGCCTCCATCGCCGCCTCCCACTGCTCCTGTGTCATCATCCCATCCCCGGCCTCACCCCCGCTCCATCCTTGAAAAACACTGCTTGATTCCACGCCACCAAAAGATTGATAAATATCATAATAACTTTGCTGAGCCGCCCCACCACCTATACTATTACTATATCCTTGAAGTCCGCCGGTTGTTACACCTTGTGCATCAACACTTATTGATACACACAAAAACAAGCAACTAAACAACAAAAAAATAATTCTTGAAGTATTTTTCCTAACAGTAAGTTCCTTTTTGTCGACTTTAAGCATTTTAAAAGACAATTATTGGGCTACTATAATAAATTATTTCATTATAGCATAAATTTATTTTAGCAAATACACGCACGCACGTTTATAAAAAAATAGAGGAAGCGAAGTGCTCCTCATTGGCGGGTATAAACCCAAAAACTTTTTTGCTTTAGTCCAAACGTCAAACTTTCGATAATCTTGGGAAAATCATCGGAAGTTGCAGAAACCGTAACCACGCAGCGACCATAACCAATATTAGCGGTCGTGGAATTATTATACTCAGTCATTCTATGAGAAACCGCCAAAACATTCTGGCCATTTTTCTCGTAGAATGTCTTCGCGATTACCGCTTCAACACCATAGAACGTTTCGATAACGTCAACAGCATCGGCATTAAGCTCATCGGTAGTGCAAGGCACCTCATATATCTTAACAGATATCTGGCCAAACATTGACATGTTTCCTGTTGTATTGAACCAGATATAAGGCACATACACTCCCTCGTCCAAGAAATAATCCTGCTTTATGTTTACAGTACACCCAGGCTCAAAAGTAAGCCTAAAATCCTCGTTGTTCCAATCCACAAATGCGGCGCCTGGCGCGCTCAACATAAAGCACGCCAACAAAACTAGAAGCAGTGCTACTGCCATTTTTTTCATTTAGCTTCACCTCCGTTCTGGCGCGACTTATTATGTTAAAGAGCGCACCATACTGTATAGATTATACGCCAACAATTGGTAATTTGTCAAGCCCACGTACGCGAAAACCAAAACAAAGCCTTTCGGCTTTGTGAAATTTAAGAAGGGAAGAGCAATCAGCGATCACCCTTATTATAAGAACTATATGAATATGAAGGATAGGGATTGAAAATAATACCGTCTTACCGCTTCCCTGAAAAAAGCTGACTCTAAAGCTCTTTTCAGGGGGAGATCTTACGGAGGGAGATCTTTTGAGAGAACGGAAGAAAAGCAATATTTAGAATCCCAATCCACTTTAATAGTAATCACATTTCCAAAAATTTGTCAAGCCCCATGTCATGTCATACCTGTATATACTGCGCTTTATAGACAACATTCTGTTAAATGCCAATGGTTATCATCCCGGTAAATAGTTACGGCAACCATTCACTGGGGATTAAAATACAAGCTTGACAAGGTCGCACCTCGCCGATTACAGCGAGGAACGACCTTAACCATTGGATGGTTACCGGTTACGCACTTGACATTGGAAATGATTGATGTATAGATAGGTCAGGTGAGCCCTATGAGTCAAAAAAGCACCTTTGTATATGTTGCCGCGACACTTCTTGTTGCGGTGATGATTAGCACGGCCATCGCGATGGACTACTCCACCGCTCTAGGCAATGGTGGAGTAATCGGCATCAAGACACCCGGTATGCTTCAGCTCAGCGGAACACCCTTTGCCCATAATGATATGGGCAACGATTACATAAAAGGAGCCGCTGCACCGAATGGTGCTATCGGTGACCCCAAAGATCCCGGCACAATCGCGCAGAAGCTACTGGGAGAAATAACATCGGTCGCGGAGCGCACAGAGGGCGGATGATCCGCCCGGCCAACTTTATTGCAAGGTTGGTTCTTTTTTTTACATCAAAAACATACTCATTATTTACCAAGCCCGGCATCTCCAAAATGTGTTTATGTTTCACTCGGACGCATTTTAACGCGCGGGTTTGGAGAAATGGATGAGCCGGCAATTTTTCCAAAATTAAATCCCGGTTTAATTTTGGTAAGAAACGGAAACATTTGACTAATTTTTGTTTTGGACTACCATCAAGCGCAAGCACATTATAATTTCAAAATGGAGGATTTAGATGTTTAAAAGGAAAATTTTGGAAAGTCCGAAGGGACGCGCCGCAACGACGTTTGTTGAAAAACTTTCGCCAAGAGATCTTTCTGCTTTTTTATTGGACTTAATGGATGCCAGATCAAGCCAAATCACGCCTTTTGCTGTTTTGCAAAATTATGAAGACAACCGGTTTTGCCCGGTATCCCCCGTTTCCCAAAAAACATTACATCGGCTTGACCATCTGATCTATTGCCTTTTGCCCTGCGTTTTTGATTGCGTTGAGCTGTCTCCCGTAACTCCAATGGGGTTAAATTGTTCTCTATCGTCCGTGAGTCCAAAAATAGTTTTGCAAACGATCAGGAGTTTGGAAATAAATGCCAACCCAACAACCGCCTTGGCGATTGAATGCGCCAGGAGAAAAAGAGTTTCTCCCAAAATCCGCGAATTGCATCTGGCAACCAGCCATCGTTCTTTGCGCCTTCAAGTCTTTGACGAAACAAGCGGCTTTACTCCCCATTTTCGAACATTCTGCCTTGCAAGTTCCGGGCGCAATATTGGGCGTGGCAATTTTGTTGGCGAAATGTTGGCAAGACATTTGAAATTCTGGCTTGATTGCCTAGCGCAGACGGAAGAATTGGAATTGTATCCTTCAAAAATCAAAGTTGCCATTTCTGACATCAGTATCATGGAAAGGCTCACTGCCGAAGGATTCGTAAAAAGGGAAGACTTATTCCGTAGAACACAGGATGTTAATTTTCATCCTTTTGATGAATTCGGAATAGATCTTCCGGAAACAATTTCTTCCGTTAAAACCATTGAAGGCGAGCAGTTCGGTATTGGGCGCGGATTAAAAAGACTTCGATTGTTGGATGAAAAAGCGATTGCGCCACTACGATCTGCCTATCTTGAAATTGAATTTTCTTTTGACTTGGCTCGTTGCGCGGGCATCGGTTATTACAATGGCTTGTGCATTAAAATAACCGCCCAAAATCGTGAAGGCAAAAGATACCCGCTAATTGATGGCGGCGCCAGCAATTGGACAAAAAAACTGCTCAATAACCAGAGAGAGCAATTTTTCGTGAGCGGTATGGGAACTGAATTGTTCGCACGCTTTTTTTAGCTTTGGAAATTCCAAAGCGGTTTTTTTAAATTTCAGCGCTGAAAGGAAAAAATATCGGCATCCGAATCCAGCATCGCTTGCGCTCCATAGGGAAGGGTGATAACCGGATCGACATGGCCGATATTCGCGCAAGCAAGAACGGGGTAATCGTTATTTTTCGCGTAGTCCATGATAATGTTTTTGAGCAAACCTAAATCCTCGACGGAATAACGATATGGTCTTCCAACAACCAAGCCGGCGATATTTTCAAAAATACCGGCATTGGCAAGATCGGCAAGATACGAGTCAACTTCACTCACGGCAAGCCCCTTGTCAAATGATGCTCCTTCGGGAATATCTATGAAAAAAATGCTCCCCTTGGGATCAAACCAATACTTCGTGCCGAGCAGATGGTTGATTGAAGGCACGCATCCGCCGGCAATCGCCCCTTGCGCTTTCCCTTCACGCCACCAAACCCATCCTTTGTTTTTTTCGGTTTCGCGCATTTTTTTTAAATCTTCTTTTTTAAACCAATCCAGCGACGCGTCTTCACAAAAAAATCCGAAGCTTTAACACTAATATCTTTTTCTTTGTTTGCATCAAACAAAGTCCTTTTGAAATAATCCCAAGTGTAATCAAAAACTTTTGGATTTTCTCCAAATTGAGTCATCGCGCAAGGACCGTAATAGGTTTGCAGACCGGCTTGCGACGCAAGAGCAATATGTAATACGGTAATATCGGAATAACCAACAAAAATTTTGGGATTTTTTCGCACGCAATTCCAATTTATATAGGGAAGTATTTGGTTTGAATGATTGCCGCCTATTGTTGCCATCACGCATTTGATTTCGGGATCGGCAAAAACTTCGTTGAAATCTTGCGCGCGCTCAATGGCAGAAGCGGAAACATAACCCGCGTTTTTTAACGCGTTTTTCGCAATTTTCACGCTAAAGCCTTGTTTTTCAAAAAAATCAACCGCTTTTTTTATGCGATGCATTGCAAAAGGGGCCAATCCCGCCGAAGGACTAATCAGCGCGATTGTATCTCCTTTTTTTAATTTATCAGGAACAAATAATTTTTTCATTGCTTTTTCGCAATCGAGAATATGTTTATGCGTTAAAGGGTTATATATCGTATAATTTTACTTCATCTTTTACCAAAATCCGGCTCATTATAATTCCGAATAAGAAAGAAGGTGGCCGGTGATTTTTACCAAAATTTAACTGCACTTTAATTTTAGCAAAGACAAAATTAAAACCAAGTTTAATTTTGGCAAAAGGCAAAGATTGGATGATGAGCAAATAAGAAAATTTCAAAAGTTGATCTTTTTGAATAAAGATCCAAAATTATTCACTTTTATTATTTTCTTTTTGTTGCCAGAAATAATCTCCACTAAACGATCGTTGCTAAAATTTTTTTTGAGAATAATGGCAAAATCGGATTTTTTAATAAAACTATGATCTTTACTCAAATCTACCTGGACAATATGTCCCCTTTTTCTCAAAATTTGCGCTATGCGTATAGCTGTTTTATAGTCTGTTGCTGAATCTTCACACATAATAAATGTGCTTGGTTCACCAGGCCGAAGATTGAAAAGATTCTTTTCTTCCATTTTTTTAATTGTTCCCAATAGGGTGACTAAATGATATGAGGGGATAGTTATAACAACTAGAAAAGGTTAATTTTGGGCGGAAGTTATCATTTGCGGTTGACATATTATAATTTAGGCGTTAAAGTTATAATATAAATATCTATATTATAAATTTATGGAGAAATTTATCGCAGGCGCTTACAAGCAGCAATTTCAATATAAAAGCTTTTTGCCGACAAAAATCCATCGGGAATTTGATTTTAACGATAAAAAGATAAATATGCTTCTTGAAGACGCAATGCGCTACTTGGGCGAACTTAACGCTTATTCGATTTTGGTTCCCGATGTCAATTTTTTTATCAAGATGAATTCGATAAAAGAAGCGACAATTTCCAGCCGAATAGAGGGCACGAAAACCGAGTTTGATGAAGCGGTTTTGCCCGAAGAAGAAATTGATCCGGAAAAGCGGGATGATTGGAATGAAGTGCAGAATTACATTAAAGCGATGAATTTCGCGATTTTAGAATTGGACAAGCTGCCGCTTACAATGAGGTTGATTAAAGAAATCCACGGAGTTTTACTTTCGGGCGTGCGCGGGAAGTATAAAACCCCCGGCGAAATAAGGACAAGCCAAAATTGGATTGGCGGATCTAATTTAACGGACGCGTTTTTTATTCCGCCCCATAAGGACAATTTGCCGGAATTGCTTTCGGACTGGGAAATGTTCTGGCACGATAAGAATTTGGAGATTCCGTTGTTAATAAAAATTGCAATTTGCCACTATCAGTTTGAAACTATCCATCCTTTTCTTGACGGCAACGGGCGGATTGGCCGGCTGGTCGTGGTTTTGCAATTGATAGAAAAGAAAATCTTAAAATTTCCGGCTCTTTATTTGTCGGCGTTTTTTGAGAAGAACCGGGGTGCTTATTATGATTCCTTGACGGTGGTAAGAAATTCCAACGATATTGAGCAGTGGATCAAGTTTTTTCTTAATGGCGTAATTGAAACGGCGCAAAGCGGAACGGATACTTTTGAGAAAATCGTTAAACTGCGCCAATCATACGAACAAAAAATTATGACTTTGGGGCGGAGGGCGAAAATAGGCAATGAAGTTCTGCTTTATTTGTTTTCCAATCCGATTACCGGCGCCAGAAGCGCGGCGAAGAAAACGAATACCACTTTTGCCACCGCTAATCGTTTGTTTGCGGAATTGGAAAGACTGGGGGTGGTCAAGGAAACCACCGGTTTTTCGCGGAATCGTTTATACGCGCTGGATGATTATATCAGATTATTCAAACATTAAATACTTTGTAACCATTCACTGGGGATAACTCGTAACCACTCACTGGGGATTGTATTTTGCTTTTATTCCTCTTTTCAAAAAGGAGGTAGCAAGCACATTGCTTTTGAATGCGCTCGATTAAATCCCTCCCCCTATCGGGTACCCGTTCGGCAAAACGCTTCAGGGCAAGCTTCCCTTTTCCAAAGGAAGAATAGAATACTCCCGGTGAATAGTTGCCGAGTATAAAAATGGTCTGGGTTTCACCCGGACATATTTTTGATACAAATTCAAAAGTTGATCTTTTTGAATAAAGATCCAAAATTATCCAATTTTATTATTTTCTTTTTGTTGCCAAAAACAATCTCCGCCAAACGATCGCTGGTAAAATTTTTTTTGAGAATGACAGCAAACCCAAAATCTTTCGTACGTAGCTTGGATAGTCGCAAGCACATATTGGCGGATACGCATATCGCGACCGACATGATCGGCTGTTCCTTGCGGTATCGCCTTGGCTAAATCAACGCTTCCAAATAAAGAACCGCTTCCACTCTTAGTCAAAACAGCTTCCATCATTATCCAACATCTCCTGAACTATGGTGATGTTTTATGGCACCGATAGCGCCATCTATGCTCATCTCTGTCTGTTCTTTTTTTGCCATACTCTTCAGCGCTATTGTTTTTGCCGTCACTTCTCTACCTCCGATTACTCCCACAAAAGACACTCCCAGCCCGTCGGCATACTTAAATACCTTGCCGGGTTTTGTTGCTTCCTCAAGGTAGGCTTGCGCCGATATTCCGTTTTCGCGGAAAGCGGCCACCACCTCGATCGCTCGATCCAACTGACCATCCAAAGGGATGACCAGGATTTGCACCGGAGTTGATTCTTCCGGTTTGATAGCCTTCGCTTCCAAAAGCTTGGAAAAAAGCCTTGTTAATCCGATAGAAATTCCCACGCCGGGGAAATTCTTATCGCAATAACATTCGGCAAGATTATCATACCTGCCTCCGGAGCAAACGCTGCCCACTCCCGGATAATCGTCCAAGAAAGTCTCGTAAACGGTTCCCGTATAATAATCAAGCCCTCTGGCTATTTTCAAGTCAAGAGCTATGTTTTTTTCCGGAACGCCGAAACGAGAAATAGCCTCAAGAACCTCTTCTAGTTCTTTCACTCCTGCAACGAAGGTTTCATCGCTGATCCCAAGCTTTTTAAGCTGACCGATTATCTCCTTGTTGCTTCCCGAAATCTCAAGGAAGACAAAGATTTTTGATATTTTATCAACCGAAATTTTAAGCTCGGCAAGTTCCTCGGCTACGACATCGGAACCGATCTTCTCCAGCTTATCAACAACACGCAGAACTTCTTTCTGCAAATCAATGGTTATACCCAGAGAATCAAAAAATCCGGTAAGAATTTTTCTGTTGTTGATACGGATAGTAAAGGCGTCAAATCCCAATTTTTTAAAAACAGCGTAAATCACGCTTGGGATCTCGGCGTCGTTTATTAATCCGAGCTGGCCGTTTCCGATTACGTCAATATCGCATTGGTAAAACTCGCGGTAACGTCCCTTTTGAGGCCTTTCGCCGCGATAAACTTTACCGATTTGATACCGGCGATACGGAAATTGCAGGCTGCGCCAATTCTGTGCGACATACCTTGCCAAAGAGACAGTAAGATCAAAACGCAAGGCCTGATCCGGTTTTTGCAAATAAAAAATCTGCTTGGCTGTTTCGCCACCACTTTTAGCCAGCAATACATCCAGCTTCTCGATCAAAGCGGTTTCTTGCGGTATGAAGCCGAACAATTCGTAAGTTTCCCGGATAGTCTTCAGCATTTTGTCGAACAAAATTTGTTCTGCCGGAGACAATTCCAGAAATCCGTCAAGAACTGTCGGATTTACTTTTTGGGGTATTTGGTCCATATGCTTCTCTCACTCCATATTAACTTTTTATTGAGCGATAAACCCCGAATTTAACAGAGCTTATTGCTAATATTTATAAGAAAAATATGGCTTTTTGTCAAACAATTTGCCGGATAAATTTTCCGCCAAAAGAAAGGCTTCGTCGTTTGGCTGATCCCTGTCTCTGGCAAAAAGAATGATGCTCTCCTTTGGCGCCTTTATTTCTTCTTCGCCGTCCATACCGATAACCTGGCCTGATGCAACCTTTTCAAAGTCTTTAAATGGTTTTACCAATCTGAATTTGCTCGTTTTGGTAAAATACAGCTTATAAGCTTTAAGAATGGTTGACTTTGGATACAATCTAAGTTTGCCGTTGGTGTGCCCCCTTGCGCGCAAAAAAGCGTTTATGCTTGTTTCCGCTCTTTGGACTGAAAGAGGATCGCCTAAAAAGCCGCATTCAACGCAAATGCCGCATCCTCCAATTTTGTTCATATAGTAATCGGTACCGCCGGGCTGCAATTCATCCAAACCGCTTAGAATGGTATCAAAAGAAAGATAGTCGGCAATTTTCAAACTATGCTGTTCGCAAATAATAAAAGCTTTGCTCTCCGCCACAAAGCTGGCATGAATATCAAGCAAGGCATCCGCCCGATCAAGATACTGTTTTAAAAATCGCGCTCGGCCATATTCGTAAGAAGACTTTTCTTTTTCCGAAAGCAAACCGCTATCCTTGAACATTCTGTTTAGATTTGCTTCAACAAATCTTTCCTTCTTCTCAATAGCCAGCGGATTGCCAAAGCCAAACAAAACCCTGCCGCTTTCTATTTCCAGCGAAGGCAGTATTTTCCCCAAGACTTCCACGCCGCAAACCTCGTCTCCATGCGTTCCGGCAAGAACAATGCTCACATGCCCTTTTTCTTTTCCTGAAATTTCAATGACTTTTTCTTTATCCATATTAAAAACACTCTATCAAAACAGATCAACCAAGTCAAAGCATCGTTAAAAGCGGTGTTTTGCTGCCGCATATAAAGCATGCTTACGTCAGATACATACACAATTTAATTGAAGGATGGGGAAAAAGAGGATAGAATATAAATATATCATAAACCAATTATTATTAGATGAGCCAATTTTTTGATTTTGAAGCGATGATGGCCGCGATCGTTTGGGTTTCCCAGTCGGCCGGGTCGTTGGCGATCTATCTGGCCGCCGGGGTGCTCCCCTGCTTTTTGTGGTTGCTTTTCTATTTGAAGCGCGATCGGCATCCGGAACCGAAAAAGGAAATCGCCAAAGTGTTTTTTTTGGGCGGGTTGATGACCGCGCCGGCCGTAGCAATTGAGATTTTTTTGATCAACGCCATTGACGCGCTGGGTCTGCCCGAGATCATCGCGATATTAGCGGCTAATATTTTGGCGATCGCTTTTATTGAAGAATTCGCCAAATATTTTGCTGTCTGGGTGCGCGAACAAGCCGCCCAGCAAAACCGGCACTTAGATGAACCGGTGGATTTCGTGATCTATATGGTCGTTGCCGCACTGGGATTTGCCGCGGTGGAAAATCTTTTGTTTTTGCTACCAACCGTGCAAGAACAATTACTAACAAGCAATATGCTTTGGCAACCCGAAAACACGGCATTTTTGATTTCGCTGTCATTGTTCAGATCGCTCACGGCGATTCTTTTGCACACTCTTTGCTCTGGCATAGTAGGCTATTCCATGGCAATGGCATTTTGCCGGCGCGAAAGAAAAGCAAGCATCCTGATTCAGGGGCTGGTGTTTGTGAGTTGCTTGCATGGCTTGTATAATTTTTCTATAATGAAAAGTGAGACTGATCCTTTGTTCTTGTTTGTTCCTTTGGCCATTATCTTGCTGTTGGCGATAAATCTATATGTCCGATTCAAACAACTTTTGAAAATGAAAAGCGTCTGCAAAATATAAAGCGGAAATTCAAAATCAAATTATAAATGATAAACAAAATCAAAATCAAAAATATTAAATTTTAAACAGCATCCTGTTTTGATATTTGATTTTGAATTTTGATTTTGTTTGAAATTTATCATTTATCATTGGATTTTAAAATTTTATCATGTCTTCTTTTCTTGAAAAACTGAAAATGGGAACGCAAGCGCAAGATCGCGAAACAAAAGCCGATAAGGCCAATCAAGATTCCGAGGGGCAAATTTTTGGGCGCGATTTGCCTCAAAGCCGTCCCGCGGTTTTTGCCGCCTATAAAGCCAAAGCCGCGCCAATGAGAAAGGGCATTCCTTCTCTTGACGACAAAAAAGACAGCGGCGAAAATTCGGACAAAAAAATCATCACTTCCGACAATATTGATGAAATGACCGCGGCAAAGCAAGGTCTTGCCGAAAGCAAAAACAAAAAAAAACCATCCGCCAAAAAAACAAAAAAAACAAACATGGCAAACAAAAAAACTGACGCGCAAAATCAAGCCGACAGCGAATGGCTCAACAACGAGGGCCAGTTGGCCGTTAACGTCTATCAAACTCAAGACGACCTGGTTCTGCAAGCCGCCATCGCCGGCGTGAAAGCCGACGAGATAGAAGTGGTCATTGAAGACGATGTGGTTGTTGTGAAAGGCAACCGGGTCAATCCCCTGCAAGAAGCCGGAGATTACTTCATTGAAGAATGTTACTGGGGGCCATTTTCCCGCAAAGTGATACTGCCCGTGGAAGTTGATTCGGGCCGCGCCGACGCAACGATGAAAGACGGCGTCCTGGCCATCCGCATTCCCAAAATCCAGCGTGAAAAAAAGAAAAAACTCACCATCAAAGAGTGAACAAAACCCGCCACGCAGGCGGGTTTTAAAATTCAAAATTTGAAATCCAATGATAAATAAAATCAAAATATTAAATTTTAAATCAAAGTGAATGCCGAATTATGTTTTATAATTTGATTTTGAATTTAGGGTTTTGTTTATAATTTATCATTTATAATTTGATTTTGATTTTAATATCAGTGCCGAGGGGGAGACTTGAACTCCCACAGGTTGCCCCACCAGCTCCTAAGGCTGGCGCGTCTGCCAATTCCGCCACCTCGGCAATACGCCTCCATCACATTATTTCTACCCCATCGGCGGCAAAAAGTAAAACAAAAGCGGGCGCTTACCGCCCGCCCGAGAATATAAAAATAATTTAGGGATTCATTGCACTTAAAATCAAACCAACTATACCTTTAGCCAATAATGCCACTACTATGCCAATTCCCGCATACATTATCCGCGAACGCGCCTCGCCGACCTTTTCCGTATCGCCGGCCGATGTTACGAAAGTATATCCCGCCCAAATAATATAGAATACCGCCATTATGATCAATACGCCAACCACATAATCGGCAATGGTATTCAACGTTTGGTCAATTGGAGTGTTTGACATCGTTCCGACTGTACCGATTTGACCGCCAACAGCGGTGTTTTTATCAGGAATAATCGTCCCACCAGTTTGAGCGAAAACCAAAACCGGCGTAACAAATAAAGACAAGCAAAGCGACGCGATAATTTTTTTCATAGTGTAATTATTTTTTATTTTATATTTTAATAATAATTCTTATCAATATTTTATGCAACACCCTAAAAGTCTATAATAACTCTCAACAGGCTCACGATCACCGATGCCAGCGCGCCAACAATCAAACCAATAGAAGCATACTTTATCCGGTCTTTGGCTTTTTGAACCTTTGTTTCATCACCGCCGGAAGTCGCCATATCAAACGCGCCCCAAATAATCATTAAAACACAGGCCACAATCACAAACCCAAAAAAATAATTGCGGATACGTTGCAACATCAAATCAATGTTGAAGTTGGTAGGATCAGCAGGATCAACGGTCGTAAAAGTCGGTTGCGCAAATGCTCCTGCCGATAACAATAAAATACCAGTAACCGCTAACATCAAAAACACATTTGCTTTTTTAATAACATTCATAATTATTAGTGTTATTTCTTAATGATAAAATATTTATTTTTACGTGTCTATCCCAAAACTGATTTAATTGCTTCCACCAAAACCGCAGATAGCGCGATAATCGCCAAACCAACAATGGAATATTGGATTATTTGCTTCCCTTTGGTAATTTTGCCTTGATCTCCCCCGGCCGTGGCAATCTCAAATCCGCCCCAAACAATCGCAATCGGGCAAATCATCAATGCCAGCCAAAAAATCACCCCGGCAATTTTACCAATAATATCTTTTAATTCCATACCGCCAGCACTAGGATCGCTCGGATCTTTCAAAATCGGCGGAGCCAGAGTCACCGCCTGCGCCAACGCATACCCAGCCGATAACGCCAAAAATAAAATCATCCCCGCGATAATAAATTTTAATGCAATTTTTTTGGACATACGCAATTATCATTGAATAACAATATCATAAATGATCGCCTTAATCACCGATGAAAGCGCGATAATCACCAATCCCACCACCGCGTAAGTGATATAGTGCTTACCTTGCTTGGTTTTTTCTTCGGCACCGCCGGAAGTGGCAATCAAAAACGCGCCATATAAGATCAATACCGGGCAAACCAACATCGCCACGCCTAATAAAAATCCCATAACACCGTCAATTATTTCGGATAAGCCCGGATCATTCGGATCACCGGGATTACCAGTCAAAGGATTAGTGAATACCCCAGTAAAAGTCTGTGCGTTTGCAACGTTGGCCGCAAATAATGTTGCGAGGATGAGGAAGTGTTTAAAAAATTTTGGCATGCTTTTATTCTTTTTCAAAGATGAGGCCGTAATGGAAGTTGCCGGCGTCAAATTCGCCAACCAATGCAAATCCGGCTTTTTTCGCCAAATCCTTCACTTCGCCCGGCGACAACTTTTCCTCGGGACCGATGGACATCCCCTCTTTCCAGTCAATCACCAAAATTTTACCGCCGGCCTTTAGCACTCTTTTTGATTCCTCAAACACCGCTTCCTTGTCCCTAACCTGAAATAGCAAATTGGTCATCAACACCAAATCAAGAGAATTTGCCAGCAAGCGCGGAATCAATTTTTCAATATCGCTTTTGACAATCTCAACATTTTCCAAATTGGCAACGCGAACCCGGCTTTTTGCCGCCGACAGCGGTTCGTCCAACAAATCAATGGCATAAACCCTGCCATGTTCTAGAATTTGCGCCAGTGCCACCGCCCACCGCCCCGATCCGCAACCAAAATCCGCGGCCGCCATATCGCGCTTCAATTCCAGATGATCATTCAGAATTTTTTTGGGATTCGCAAAATCCACGCTCATAGGATTATTTTAAACTGCTATGAAATCAAATGCAAATGGCCGATGCCACTTTGTCCCCGTCATCCAGGCGCATAATGCGCACACCCTGCGTGGGCCGCGACAAAACCGAGATTCCTTCAACGGGAACGCGTATCACCTGGCCTTTTTTGGAAATTACCATCAATTCATCTTCATCGGTGAGAACAAAAGAAGTTACCAAATCTCCCGTTTTGGCCGTGATTTCGGCCACTTTGATACCCGAGCCGCCGCGGTTTTGCAAGCGGTATTCTTTGATATTGGTGCGCTTGCCATAGCCGTTTTCGGTCACCACCAGCACCAACCTTTCAATTTGATTACCCGCGCCGTTCGGTACGGATTTTGCGGGAACCACATCCATGCCCACCACTTCGTCGCCGCGCTTCAAACCGATCGCCTTGTTGCCCGCGGCTTGGCGGCCCATTGGACGGATATCTTCTTCTTTGAAACGCACCGATTGGCCTTTTTTGGTCACCACGATTATTTCATCGTCTCCGCCGGTTTTAGCCACTTTGCGCAACAAATCACCCTTTTTCAAAGTGATGGCAATCAATCCCGACCGGCGGATATTATCAAATTCATCCAACGCGGTTTTTTTGGCAATGCCGTTTTTTGTCACAATCAGCAGATATTTTTCTTCGGGTGCCTGCCCGTTGCCATTTGTTTTGTTTTTTCCCTTCGCCGCGTCCGCTCGCCCCAACGACATCAAATAAAGCACTTTTTCCTGCGGCCCCAAATCCAAAAAGTTAACCAGCGCCCGGCCCTTGGCAACACGCGCGCCTTCCGGAATTTCATAGGCAAGCGTTTGGAAAACACGGCCCATATCGGTGAAAAACAAAACCCTGTCGTGCGTGCTGGCAATCAGCGACTGTTCCACAATATCATCACCCACGGTCTTCAGGCCGATAATCCCCTTCCCGCCGCGTTTTTGAATCTTGTAGGTTTTGGGATCAATGCGCTTGATGTAGCCGGAATTGGTCAAAGTGATGGCCACTTCTTCATCGGGAATCAAATCCGCCTCGGAAATTTCGCCGATTTTGTGAACATAAACCTTGGTGCGCCGTTCGTCGCCATAGGTTTCCTTTACCCTGATTATATCTTTTTTAATCACCGTTTTGATTTTTCCCGGGCTTTTCAAAATGCCGCTATACTCTTCAATTTTGGCTTTTAATTCTTTGAGCTCATTGTCTATTTTTTGGCGTTCCAACCGCGCCAACGCGGCCAGCTTGGTTTCCAGAATCGCATTGGCCTGTATTTCGTCAAGCTTAAACCGCTTCATCAAATTATTGCGCGCGTCTTCCCTGTTTTCAGACTTGCGAATAATGCGGATCACCTCGTCAATATCGGCCAAGCACTTCACCAACCCCTCCAAGATATGCGCTCTCTCCTTGGCGCGAGTAAGCTCAAACTGAATCCGGCGCGTAATCACTTGTTTGCGATGATCCAAAAAATAATTCAATGCCGCGGCCAAGTTCAGGACTTCCGGCTGAATGCCGTCCACCAGCGCCAGCATATTCAAATGAAAGGTTCTTTGAAGATCGGTGAATTTGTAAAGCCGGTTTAGAATCTTTTGGGGCTGGGCATCGCGGTTTAGATCAATGGCAACACGCATTCCTTCTTTGTCGGATTCGTCGCGCACGTCTTTGACGCCATCAATTCTTTTTTCGGAAACCAAATTGGCAATCTGTTCCAGTAAGTTTGATTTTTGCACTTGGTAAGGAATTTCAGTGATAATTATCTGATACCGGTCATTCTTTTCGTTTTGAACAACTTCGGCCTTGCCGCGGCAAACAATCGGCCCCTTGCCTTGCGAATAAGCCGCAATGATTTCTTTGCGATCAAAAATCTCGCCTCCCAACGGAAAATCCGGTCCTTTGATAAATTGGAATAAATCCTCGGTGGTGGCTTTGGGCTCGTCCAGCAAGTGGATCAGCGCGTCGCACACTTCTCCCAAATTGTGCGGCGGGATATTGGTGGCCATACCCACGGCAATACCCAAAGAACCGTTTAAAAACAACTGGGGCAAGGGAGAAGGCAAAACCGACGGCTCTTTGCGCGTGCCGTCATAATTATCAACAAAATCAACCGTGTCTTTGTCAATATCTTCCAAAGCCGCCTCGCCGATGCGGGACAAGCGGGCTTCGGTGTAGCGCATGGCGGCGGCGGAATCACCGTCAATGGAACCGAAATTACCCTGCCCTTGAACCAAGGGGTATCTCAGAGTGAAATCCTGCGCCAAGCGCACCATCGTGTCATAGACCGCTACATCGCCGTGAGGATGGTAGCGACCCAAAGTGGAACCAACCACCGTTGCCGATTTTCTGTATTTGGCCGTGTGTCGCAATCCCTCTTCCAACATCACATATAAGATGCGCCTCTGGGCCGGCTTTAATCCATCGCGCACGTCGGGAAGAGCCCGCGCCACGATCACCGACATCGCGTAGTCAATGTAGGAATCTTTCATCACCGACACGATTTCGGCCGGTTTTACCTGCTCAAAATCCAGTTTGCCCTGGTCTTTGTCTTTATCGTTTTGATTGAATTTCTTTCTTGCCATAAACTTGTAAAAATAAATTCCAAATCCTAATTTCTAAATTCTAAACAAACCTAAAGCTTAAATACCAAAATTCCAAACAAATTTATTTCCCATTCAAGTCCGCAATCGGGGTATTAACCCCGATCTTGCGGCCAAAGGGGACACCCCCTCGCAAGAGTACTTGCGGATTACCTAAGAAATCCTCTTGATACACCCCGGGGCAAAGTCCCGAGGTATTGCACTCAACAAAAACATAGCAAGGGTTTGTTTTAAATTTTAAATTTTGAATTTATTTAGGATTTAGTGCTTAGAATTTATAATTTATCATTGTTTTAATCCTATGGGATCAAAACAATGATTTTCGCTTCTTCGGCGCGAATCTCTTTTTTCTTAATCGTTAATTTTGGCAATGGCTCAATCTGCGCCACGCCCGCGGCTCTCAAAAATTCTTTCAAATCACCGGCATCAATCTTCAATTTCGGGGTTTGGTAATTCATCGGCACCGCGATGCTGGGCTCAATTTGCGACAAAACTTTGAGCGCTTCTTTGGCGCCGAAATTCTTTCCATCACCGGCGGGAAACATCAAAATATCAATATTGCCGATTTTTTCCACTTGCGGAATGGTCAATTCCTTCTCCGCAAAATTTCCCAAATGACACAACTTCATTTCTTCGGCTTCAATTGTGTAGATTGCCCCGGCCAAAGCCTTCTCGGACGGCTCTTTCTTGCCAAAATTAAAATCCGTGCCACGAATATAGATTCCTTTCACCTCATACTCCCCGGGCCCGTCAATCACAAAAGCTCCGGGAGCGATTTTTTCCAAATCGCCTTTGCCGGCGGTATAAACCGAGTTGGTGAGCAAAACAATTTGCGCCCCGGTTTTGGGATTTTTGAGGCCGGTTTTGGCCTCGCTTGCCGGATCAACCAAAATCGTGATACTTTCGCCCTTTCCCTTGGCAATAATAATTTCAAAACAAGATTGTCCGTGCCAAATTATCTGCATATAATTATATAAAATGAATGAAAGCAACAATTCCAATTTTTCATTCTACTACACAAACGCCACAAATTCAAATTTCAAAACCGGCAGGGGCGCGGGACAACAGCGCGTCTATCTTGCGAAAAAATGATTCCAAGCTGGAATCATTGAAAACCGTAAAATCGGCCGTTTCCATACATTCGGCAATCTGCTGGCTTGATTTGTCCGATGATTCAATTTCGCGAGCTTCGGATTTTTTGAATTCTTCAAATGTGAACGGATCCCCTTCGCCCCTTCGGCGCGGCGACGATATTCTCAAAAATCTTTCTTTTTGCGGCGCGTCAACCGCCCACAAAACAAATCTCCGATTTTCCGCCAAAGTTTTGATTTCGCCGGGATTTCTGACGCTGGTGACAACATAATTTTCCCCTTTCCGGATCTTTTCAAGCGCCTTTTTGGCAAAAACGCCCAAACCGTCGGCACGGCGCATTTGATTGCCCAAATCCTGCAAATTGCTCCGCGTGAGTTCCACTCCTTTCTTGTTCGCTTCCTCCCTGATAATATCCGAAAGCGAGATATGTAAAAACCCCTTCTTTTCCAAATATCGCGCCAAAGTGTCTTTGCCCGCGCCAGTGGTTCCGGTAACCCCGATAATCATAATTTTTTGTTAAATTTCATCATCAAATATTTCAATTTTTTTGAAATTTTGGCAATAGCATTTTGAATAGGCGCTGAATTCCGTTGCAAAAAATCACAGCAAAGCGCCACCGCGAAGAAAACCGCGAAGGTCGCGAAAATATAAAAACAATAAAGCGTTGCCATGTTCAAAAACCGGCTGATTTCTTCCAAGCGCAAAATCTCGGCGCTCACCATCAAAAAAAACAGCAGAACCAAGATCTCCGCGATCTTGGCAAAAATTTTGCCCGCGGCCGCCTTTGGCCATATTTTAACAACCGGCCGGTTCCAACCCAGTCGGCCAATGGCCGAATCAAGCCGCATACGACCCAAAAAATCCGCAGTCTTATTGCCAATAGCCCAGGAAAAATACCGGCCGAAAATTCCGATTACCGCGGCTGACGATAAGTCAAATATTGAACCGGAAATACGGTTGATAAGTTCATCAATCATACTCGCGTCTTTAATTCCCCTTTACACTTTACGCTTTAAACTTTCACCATTTCGCCTTGTGCAAACCGATATCATAACCAAAACGGTTGAATAAAATATGCACAAAGAATGTAATCACAAAAATCGTTCCCCACACCAATAAATCGCCGGTAAGATAACGCCCCACGTAAGCAGCCAAAAAAATGAAACTGCCGATCACATAATTTGTTTGATCCCATGGCATAAACGGCGCGCCCGGCGGCAAATTCATCCGCCGCTTGATAAACGCCGCGGCCAAATCGCCGGCCACCGCGCCGCCAGCGAAAAGCAAAGAAAACGCCCATAAATTAACCGACTTGTAATCAAGCAAGGAAAGCTCCATCGCCCAGGAAAATTTATACAACCACCATTGCAACAACGCCGCGCCCATACCCACGGCAATCGCACAAACAGCGCCCCGCCAGGTTTTGTGATCGCCGAAAATCCGCTTGCCCCGCCAGGTTTTGCCAAAATCCACCGGTTTGGCCAAAAAATCAAAAACTTTGGCGTTGCGAACCAAGGGCGGCGTCATATTGGCAAAATACGCCGGCAGGAAAAAATACAAACAAGATATTACGAAAATAATTGCTTCCATTATTGCTACTTTACTACTTTATGATAGAATTTCCAATATGATAAAGTGTGATTTGCATATACATAGCAAATATTCTTTTGACAGCTTGGCCGATCCCAAAAAGATTGTTGATTTGGCGCTAACGCGCGGAATCCAATGCATCGCCGTTGCCGATCACGGCAACATCCGCGGATCGCTGAAAGCGCGCGAATACGCCCGAAAAAACAAACTGTCTGTCCTTGTTATAATATCAGAAGAAGTTAAATCCAAGCAGGGCGACATTTTGGCGCTAAACATCAAAGAGCCGATTCCGGATCATCTGCCGGCCGATGAAGTTTTAGAAAGGATAAAAAAACAAAACGGATTGGCCGTTATCGCCCATCCCTTCGGCTCTTTTTGCAATTTTAAAAATAATTTGGAAGATTATCTTGGCCAATTTGACGGCGTTGAAATTTCAAACGCCTCGGTGTTTTGGGGAAACAAAACCGCACAAATTTTCGCGCAAAAACACAACTTGCCATTCACCGCCGGATCCGACGCGCATTTTGCCAATCGTTTTATCGGCAAGACCTGGCTGGAATTACCGCTTGATTATTCACCAAATTTAACCGCTGATGAAATTATCAACGCGATTAAACAAAAAACCGGCAAAATCGCCGGCGCCCCCGAACCCTTCCTCTCCAAAGCCATTGACCATGCTTTCCGCTCTTTAACCAAATTGAAAATCCTATTCCAACGCTAATAGCGGCTCACGTTTTCAAAGTGGGAGATTTTGCACTTGGGGCCGAGGATTTTTTGGAATAAGTTGGGACGGGCATCGGGCAACAATTCCACGGCAATCACGTCAATCTGCCATTTTGAATTCAGCGGAATTTTATTTTTGATCAGCCACATTTCCGCGGCTTTGGCAATTTTCCACTTTTTTGCGACATTCACCTTGTCTTGCGCCAAATACTTGGAATTGGCTTTGATGGTTTTCACCTCAACAAACGCGAAAACATCGCGTTTTTTAGCGACAATATCCACCTCGGCGATCTTGGGACCGCCAAGCGCTTTCAAAAAGAAATTTTGGTCCAGAATTTTATATCCCTTGCTTTTCAAATAGTCACAAGCAATCCTCTCCCCTCGCGTTCCAATGGTTTTGCTGTCCGTTTTTGTGTTCGGCATATTTAATGTCTAAAATCTTTTTCATCCGGCGGCGGCGAAAAAAAGAAAATACAAAATAAAAAACCATAAGAAAAACCGCCAGTGCGATTAACGCCATTAGGCCAACAAGATTATTGTAGGCTTCCCACCAATTTTTTCCAAAAAATTCTTCTTTGACGACCGGCAAAACCGCCAGCGTGCGCAAAAATTCTCCCAAGGATAAATCTTCGGTTTTTCCCACAGCCAAAACATAATTGCCCGAGTTGCCGGAATTGTAAACCTTTATTTCATATTTTCCGGCGCCAACTTTTTGTTCAAATTCCGGACCTTTGGCATAATAATCATTGGCAAACGGCTCATAAATGACCAGCCAAAACGAATCATCGGCAACAGCTTTTGCAAAAATTTCCCCGTCTTTATAAATTGCCGCCGAATAATCCATGCGGCCGGACTCAACCCGCGGCGACAACAAATTAACATACAGCAGAAAAGGTTCTTTGGAATCAATGCGATAAACCGCGGGCTCCCCCTCAAGCCAGCCATAGTGGGCCTTGGAAACCTCCGGCTTATCAATTTTTATCTCAACGCTCCCCCGCTCCAAACACGGCAAATGAGCGCTCGCAATTTGCGCCGACGCAAAAAATAATATCATCGCCGCAAAAATCAATCCCGAAATTTTTTTAACATTCGCTGTTTCCATTGTCTTCAGAATAACAAAATTTTTGCGAATCATAAACCCGCCCTGTTTTCCAGATTTTTCAGATCTTGGGCGAATTCGCCCAAAGCCAAGCGCGAGGAAAATTTTTTGGGAAACACTATTGCAATGCCTGAATCCAGCTTCACTTCTATCCCCTCGTTTTTATTTTTATCTTCATCCACTCGCAGGCTGTTTTCTTTTTCAAAAGTTTTGTTTTCCAAAACATCGCTGGCTTCCCCGTTTTCTTCGGCGCCGGGCAAAACCAACCGGTTGTTTTTCAACAATTCGGCAAATTCAAAAGTTTTGACAAAATTACACGCCGCGGCTTGCGCGGCCTTAGACGCGATATGATAGTCCGACACCAAAACCAACGGCAAATCCTTGGGTAAAACTTGCCCGGAAAAACGCGCCGCCAAAGACGCAAACAACGCCGGCTTGGTCGCGGCTTCAAATATCTCTTTTGCTCGGTCTGCCCGCGAAAAATCAAAAATCTTTTCAGCGAGCGGCGCGGCTGAATAACTGCCGGCAAAACGCTCCAAAAGCCCGAAATGAACCATTGCGCCGATCTTGCCCGATGCCGCGCCCGAAAATGACGCATAGCCCAACCCGCGCGCTAGCGCGTCGCGCGAGTGCGGCCCGATTCCCAAATTTTCGAAAATTTTTTTCGCCGCGTCAATTGCCGCCGGCAAAGACAGCATCGGATATGCCGCGCTGCGTAATTTTTTGCCGGCCGCCGCGTTGATTTTATTTTTCGCGGTTTTCCCCAATTCTTTAACCATTTTGATTATTTTATCTTTTTTTATCTTATCAAATCGGCAAGCGACACGCAAACAATCCCCTCCCGCTTTAAAATATCCCCAATCCACAGATTGAATGAGTTTTCCACAGGTTTGGAGATAAAATTATTATTTTTATCTTGATTTGGAGATAAAAATACACCCACTGCGAATATATCCGCAGTGGATAACTTGCCAATAAAACAAAAAACCGCCTCAAAGACGGAGAACTGCGAGCAGACAAGGTGGTGAATTTTTGGCCGGATTTTTTTAATAAAAATCCGTTATCGCAAAGCGAGCCGAAAATCCACTACCTTGTGGACCTGCGGAGAATCGGACTCCGATTACCTCCATGCCATGGAGGCGTGATACCACTATACTACAGGCCCGTTTAACAAATTGAATATACAACAAATTCTAATTTTTGCAACTGCTTACGGAAAAATTATCCGTCTGCGTCAGTAGCGGAATAGTTTTTTGAAAATTAAAAATTAAAAATTAAAAATTGCAAAAACTCCTCTTTGAAGGAGTTTTTGTCGTGTGCCCCCACCAGGAATCGAACCCGGATCTAGAGTTTAGGAGTCTCTCGTTCTGTCCATTGAACTATGGGGGCGGGCGCTTTCCGCCGGTCGGCGCAAAAATTTCAAATGTCAAAATCAAAGGCAACCAAAGTTTAACAAAAAACCCGCTTGTTGGCAACGCGCTTTGATGTTAGAATGTGTGATTATCATAGAATCAGATTTATGACCAAAAAACAAACTTCGCCCATCGTAATAACAGCCAAAAAGGTTTGTCCGGCGGTGATCACCATCGTTGTTTCCAAAGACGTTTCCCGCGTGGAAGGATTTTATTTCGTGCCCCTGGGCGATCAGCAAACCGTGGTTCCAAAAATAAACAACTCGCAAGAAAAAACCAAAGTTGGCGGCGGATCGGGGTTTATTATTTCTTCAGACGGCTATATCCTCACTTGTTCCCACGTGGTGGACGATGCCGAAGCCAGCTACACCGCCATAATTGACCCGGAACATAAATACGAATGCCAAGTGCTGGCAAAAGACCCGTTGATTGATGTGGCGATTTTGAAAATTAACGCCCAAAAATTACCTTGTTTGAAGATGGGAAACTCCGAAACAATCCAGCTGGGCGAATCAGTGTTGGCGGTGGGCAACCCCATGGGAGAATTTGACGACACGCTGTCATCCGGTATCGTTTCGGGATTAAGCCGCAAAATCACCGCCTACGGCGGCAGTAAAATGCAAGAAACCAGCCTGCGCGGACTGATCCAAACCGACGCGGCCATCAATCCCGGCAATTCCGGCGGGCCGCTGGTCAATATGAATTCACAAGCCATCGGCATCAACACCGCCATGGTGATGGGCGCGCAGAACTTGTGCTTCGCCATCCCCATCAATTACGCCAAAAAAATGCTTGACGAAGTGGCCAAATACGGAAAATTGAAACGGCCGTTTATGGGCATCCGCTATGTGATTCTCAACCCCGAAATAGCAATTGCCAACAAGCTACCGGTTGACTATGGCGCTTTGATTGTGCGCGAAACTTTCGGCGAGCCGGCGGTAATCGCCGGTAGTGCCGCCGACCTCGCCGGATTAAAAGAATATGACATTATTTTGGAATTCGGCGGCCAAAAAATTTCCAACGAAAAG
>Ga0268282_1000207_pt1 | contig 34133 bp, 29 predicted proteins | sample saktaG_12_FD_190133 | JGI IMG/M metagenome (GOLD analysis project Ga0268282, IMG submission 190133) | Saline water microbial communities from Sakinaw Lake, British Columbia, Canada - sak_2011_5_24_120m | ecosystem: Environmental > Aquatic > Non-marine Saline and Alkaline > Saline ...
CTCACGATTCTACCATTTCCTTTCCATTAGTTCTACGATCTTCCGTGCCAGATTGTTTGCCGCAAGAGTCGAAGCATACTTAAAATCCTGCTGCTGGTATGTAGAATAACTTGCTGAGGCACTAACAGAAAGATGATCCATCATCAATTGTCCGGTCTTCAGATTTTTCCAATCAACAACGGCCCACACTTCAACTTCTTTTTCCAGAATTGTGCCTATTTCGGGATCGATGCTGAGCGCCAATTCACCTATTGATACTATCTGGCCGCTTATTACGGAATCGGCACGGTCCGAATCGGAAACTATTTTATAGGGCGTATCAACCTCAATACGTTTGGCCAGGGCATCGGAGAGCTCGAATTCCACACCTCGTCGAAAGCTCTGGTTATCGAACATTTCCAGACAGACGCTGCTGATATCACCCGGATATAGTGATTCATTAGAATAGCCGGCCATTCCGTCACATCCGCAAAGGCCAAAGCAAAGGGTAAAAGCGCACAAGAGAAAAAGTGCGGACAAAGATTTGCGTCCTATGCCCCGGTTTTTCAAGTTTTCTCTCTTAGTTTTCAAAAGGTGACTGATTTCCATGCTGCAACAGCTTACTTTTTGGCAAGTATTTCCTTTGCTTCTTCCGCCGCCTTACTGTCCGGCCAATTGTTCACTACCATATCATAATAAAGATTAGCGGATTGTCTATTTCCGGTTCTTTGATAATACCGGCCTATACTAAGCTGCTTGTAGGCTAATTGCTCGTCTATCTCGCTCAGTATCTCATCAATCCCGAGTTCTTTGGCATCTATAGGATATAGTAACTTGAATCTTCCGTAATAGCTTTTTGCCGAGTTTAGGCATGAAGCATCATAAAACGTCCTTTTATGCTCTTGAGGCTTATTATACACAGCGTGTTTATTGCGAGCCATACCAAGCAGTGCATTCCTGCCAACCGGCCCCATTTCCCATTCCAATGATATCTCCCACCATTTGAGAAATGCTTCGTTGAATTTTTTCCTTCCTTCGTAGTTTTCAGCCACAGCAACAGATGCTTTTATCCCCATTTGTGTGTCGAGACCGACCCGGTCGGTAATCTTTTCCATAATTCTGATACCCTCGGCATATCCTTTGATCTTGATGAAACCGAGTAATGTCTTTTTTTTGCCGGCCAAATAAGCCGTCGCTATAGCAAATTCCCTGTCCAATGCAGCCTCTCGAAATCCGCTTTTAGGATATTCGGTCAGCAGCTTGTTATAATTCCTGACGGCCTTTGTAAGCTTCACTTTACAATAATATATTTCAGCCTTGATGAAAAGATCGAAATCAGGCCCTGCAATCTCCGGAAAGTCCTTCTTAATCGCATTGTAGGCCTTGCGGGCGGCCTTCGTCTGGCCGGTGTTGACGAACTTCTTGGCTTCGGCCACTGCAAGCAGGAATTTGTCTTCACCATCGGCAGAGACGGCCTTGAATTCCCGGCCCTCCAGTCGCCATGTGCCCGCCGAGGCCGTCGAAATAGCCGACAGCATGACGGCTACAGTCAATATTACGAATCGCATTCTGTATCCCGGCATAATTAAAATCTTTTTAAGGTTCTTCATTTCATTAACCCGACAGGAACCATCGGACATTATACTCATTTCTGCAACCATTGCAAACACGCACTTGAAAATATAATCGACAGCCGATTTTCCGCTCATATAACAAAAAAACTTGTTTTTTTATTCGTTCGGGGCTATAAAGCTCCAAACGAATCAATCATATTTTCTGTTAGATAAAGGAGCTATAAAATGGCTAAGTATTTGTCGAGAATTTTATTGATTGTCGCAGTAAGCCTTTCTCTGGCATATTTATCCGGCTGCCAGACGGACGGATTTGGCAAGGAGCCGGTTCGCCGAATCGCCGTTGAGGATTACGCGGACAGGATGAAGGCCGGCTGGATCGGACAAATGGCCGGCGTCGGCTGGGGCGGGCCGACAGAATTCCGCTATAAAGGCGAGATTATCCCGGAAGACAAAATGCCATCATGGAAGCCGGAGTTGATCAACCAGTTCGGCCAGGACGATATTTACGTCGAGATGACATTCCTGCGAACGCTGGAACTATACGGGATGGATGTTTCGATTCGCCAGGCCGGGATCGACTTTGCCAACAGCGGCTACCCGCTCTGGCACGCCAATAATGAAGGCCGAACGCTTCTGCGACGGGGAATCGCACCTCCGGATTCGGGCCACCCGGAATTCAACAAACACGCCGACGACATCGATTACCAGATCGAGGCCGATTATGCCGGCCTGATTGCACCGGGTATGCCCAACGTGGCGATTGAGCTTGGCGAGACTTTCGGCCGGCTGATGAACTACGGCGACGGACTCTACGGCGGCCAGTTCGTTGGCGGTATGTATGCCGAGGCCTTCTTCAAAGATGATATGGAAAAGATTGTCCGCGCGGGACTGAAGTGTATCCCACAGGAAAGCCAGTACGCCGAGTGTATTCTCGATGTGCTCACCTGGTATAAGCAAAATCCCAACGATTGGCAGAAGACATGGCAGCTTGTCAAGGAGAAATACCAGGACAATCCAGACTACCGCAGATTCTCCTGTGATAAGGGCGACTTCAATATCGACGCCAAGATCAACGGTGCCTATATCGTGATGGGCCTGCTGTATGGCGAAGGTGACCCGGACAAGACGATTATCATCTCGACTCGCTGCGGCCAGGATTCCGACTGCAATCCTTCGAGCGCCGGCGGTATCTTCTTTACGACGATCGGTTTTAAGAATCTGCCGGAGAGATTCAAATCGGCGTTAAATCCCGAAGGCAAATTCAGTCACACACCGTATAACTTCCCGATGCTCGTCAGCGTGAGTGAAAAACTCGTCCGTCAGTCGGTCGTGCGTGCCGGCGGACGAATCGAAAAAGACGATGGCGGCAAAGAAACATTCGTCATTCCGGTCAGGAAGCCAAAGCCCGGCAAGTTCGAACAGTGCTGGGAACCGGGCCCCATCGCCAACAGCAGGTTCACCGAAGCGGAAATGGCGAAAATCACCGCTATCGCGGGCAAAGATATTTCCGAGGCCGTCTCGAAATTCGCGCCCGGCTGGAAGGTCAAAAGCTGCGGATCGGATATGGACCCGGGCCTGAAAGAAGAAGAGATGGGCCAGAGCAACGTTCTTGTCACCCATCCGCTCGACCGCAGAACCGGCTGTCAACTTTCACGGCAGGTAAAGCTCCCCGCCGGCAAGAAAACCACGCTGCATCTGACCGTGGGACATCATCCCGAAGGTGACTGGGATTTAATTGTCGCCGTCGACGGCAAAGAAATCGCTCGCAAGCCCGTGAGTAAACAAACCACCGGCCGCGACAACTGGATGCAGACCGAGGTCGATCTGTCCGAATTCGCCGGAAAAGAGGTCAAGCTCGAACTGATAAACCAACCGACCGGCTGGCAGTTCGAGGCCGGGTACTGGGCGGAGATTTCTCTGGTAAGCCAATAGAAGCAGTTTGTACTTGATATTTCTTTGGGCGGCGGTAAGCATAATGCAACCGCCGCTTTTTTTATTTCGTTCTTTCCAGCACGGCTGCTTTTGGCCTGGTTTGATTGACGGACGGTCTCGATTCCGGCATCATTCAATGACGACAACACTCCTATATCGTTGGTCGAAGACGGAGGCTATAAGGAAATCGCCGTATTTTTGCACAAGCACGGTGCTAAAGAGTGATCAGCGTAATAATTCTTAAAGTTGCAATTTGCCCCAAAGTGCTGTATAATGATGCAGTAAATCTTCATGGAAACGATGCAGGCTCCCTGAAAGGTGAACTATAATGAAACACATAAGACTTCTTTGCCCGGTCATGATTTTAGTGCTCGTTACTTTTGGGTGTAAGAAGAAAGAATCCGAGCCGGCGCAGCAAGCCGGCGTTCAGAAACAAGTGCAACCGGCAAAAACACCTGCATCGGCGAAAACAACGAAACCCGCCGGGCAATCCCTAACGGCTTCGGCTGATACCGAGAGCAAGACCGCCGAAACAACCACAGCCGCCCAACCAAATCAGGATCCCGAACTAACTGAATCGCTGAAGAAAGCGGTAGGCACCGGTGATGTAGAAAAGATACGGTCAATTATTGCTGCAGGCGTCGACGTCAACACAACAGCTAATAGTGGAGCAACGCTGCTGCACATAGCCCTTTTGGGGGGTCATGAGGATGTGGCGGCACTGCTTATCGCCAAAGGCGCCGACACTCACGCAAAGATGACGGACGGCACGACGCCCCTGCACTTTGCCGTCCTGCGAAAGTGTAAGGAGATCGTTAATTTCCTACTCGACGATGGTGCGGATGTCAATGCCATAGGAACAAATCTCGGCACCCCGCTCCACATTGCGGTGAATACCGGCAACGTAGAGATTGCCGAGATGCTTATCGCCAAAGGTGCCGATGTCAATATCGAAAACAAGCGAGGCCAAACTCCGTTAATGGTCGCCAAGCAGAAAGGATCCAAGACTATGCTTGAACTGCTGGAGAAACACGGAGCCGAATAATCATTAAGTTACAACCATGTGAAATTATTTTGGAGAGAGCTTGAAAAATGTCACGAGACCTTGATCGCAGAAACTTTCTAAAGAAATCCGTTATCGGCACCGCCGCGATTACATCGGCTTTGAGCCTGGAAGAGCAGGCCCTGCTGGCAGCAATGAAGAAACCGAACGAACCGCGCGCAGGCTCGGTCAAAGGCCTGCCGGCAGGTCAAATCGGGAAAGTCAAAATCAGCAGAATAATCTGCGGCGGGAATCTGATCGGCGGATACGCCCACAGCAGGGATTTGACGTATGTCTCGGCCCTGCTGAAGCACTACTTCACGGACGAAAAGATTATCGAGACGCTCCAGATATGCGAGGAGAACGGAATCAATACGATTATTACCGGCTCCGGTTCTGCGGAACTTATCAAAAAATACCGGGAGGAAAGAGGTGGGCAAATCCAGTGGATCCTCCAGTGCACAGCCAAAACGGACGATCTTACGGGTGACGTCCAAAAGGCAATTGACGCCGGAGCCGTCGGGGCCTTTCTGATCGGCAATATCGGGGACCTCTGGGCTCGAAATGAAAGGATGGATCTGATTGGAAAAGTCGTCGATTTCATCAAAGACAACGGAATCATCGCCGGTGTCGGCGGGCATAATTTAGAAACGCCCATGGCGTGTGAAAAAGCCGGCCTGAATTCCGACTTCTATATGAAAACGCATCACAGCACCAAATACTGGTCAAAGCGGCAACCGGGGCAGGATAAGGATGTCATCGACAACTACGATACAGATAATTATTGGGACAAGGATCCCGATAAAACCGTCGAGTTTATGAAGACGATGGAAAAGCCGTGGATCGCTTACAAGGTCCTGGCCGCCGGGGCGATTCATCCCAGGGACGGCTTTAAATACGCATTCGAGAACGGCGCCGATTTCGCCTGCGTGGGAATGTTTGATTTTCAGATTATCGAAGACGTCCTTATTGCAAAAGATATTTTATCAGGTAAAATAAACAGAGAACGGCCATGGAGAGCTTAAAAATAAGAACCGTGAACCTTTATCGTACTTATCACAGATGGAAGGGACAAAAATTATGTCAGACAAAAATGTAAATCGTCGGGGATTCCTGAAGAAGTCCATCGCCGCATCGGCGGGAGCAACTTTGGGACTGAAAAGTTTCGAAGAGCAGAACCTACTCGCAAAAATGGCGGAGAAATCCACCGATAACAAGTCCGGCTCGGCCGGCAATAAACTGCCCTTCGGCAAGATAAAGGATCTCAAAATCAGCCGAATATTCTGCGGCGGCAATCTTATCGGTGGCTGGGCTCACAGCAGGGATTTGATGTACGTCTCCTCGCTGGTCAAAGCCTATCATACCGATCAAAAGGTATTCGAGACGCTGGAGCTGGCCGAAAATAACGGAATCAATACGATTCTGACCAATCCCGTCTCCGACAGGGTCATGAATCGTTACTGGAACGAGCGAGGCGGTAAAATCCAGTGGATATCGGATTGCGCAACGGGCGCGACCATCGAGGAAGGCATCAAACGTTCCGTCGACGGCGGTGCACACGCAGTATACATCCAGGGCGGACTGGCAGACAGCGCAGTCAAAAAAGGCCAGGTCGATCCGCTGGGTAAAGCGCTGGATTACATCCAGCAGTTCAAGGTGCCGGGCGGCATCGGAGGCCATGACCTGACGACAATCAAGGCATGCGTCGATGCCGGCTTAAAACCCGATTTCTGGGTCAAGACGCTGCATCCGGACAATTACTGGTCAGCGACACCAAAGGAAAACCGTAAGGAATTCGATGTCATCGGACCTAACGGCCCGGACCACGGTGATTATCACGACAATATGTGGTGCCGCAATCCTCAGGAGACCGTCGATTATATGAACGATCTGGAAGAGCCGTGGATTGCCTTTAAGGTACTGGCCGCCGGCGCAATTCATCCCAGCGTCAGTTTCAAGTATATCTTCGAAAACGGCGTCGATTTTGCCTGCGTGGGAATGTTCGATTTCCAGATTATCGAAGATGTACTCATTGCCCAGGATGTTTTCTCAAAGAAGATAAACCGCCAGCGTCCCTGGAGAGCATAAAAAAAACTACTACTGACCGTTAGTAGTCTTTGAACCTTCGCATCCATTCGGGCCAGTCTTCGGGATGGGCGCCGCCGGCTTTGGTCCAATCGTTTGCCGTGTCGAACTCGCGATGCCATTTCAAAGTCCACAGCTCCTTTAGGCCGACCTTACGGACAGACCAGTCCATGAAAAGACCGTTTATCCCTCCATTGTGCCGGTCGATGCAGACCCGCCACATATGACCGTCAAAGGCAGCCCACTTGTATGGTGGATGGAGGTCCTCATATTCCGGTGGCGGATCGGTGTCTTCCGGCCAGACGCTTGAATACCGGCAGTCGGTTAAGACCGGAACGTTACCTGGGCCTTTAACGTGGCTTGTTACCCACAACGTTGCATAGGTGATGGGCCCGGGATTGCCTTCAGGCCAAGGATCGCAAACGAATCCGTTCAGGCCGTAGCTGCCACGAAGCAGCTCAATTGTATAAAACTTGCGATGCGACCATGCGGCAGATTTGTCGCCAAGCCACGAATCCATGGGCCATTGATTCGGCACGATTCTTGTGGCCATCGGGCACAAGAGCATATCATTCATGTCGGGGCAGTAGGCCAACAAGGGGGTAAAGGTGTCTTCCCATAATAAGTAACGAAAGAACTTGCCGTCATTGTCGGCGGTGTACATAGAGAAAGTCAGGCCCCACTGGCGCAGAATTGCCTGACACTTAGTCGCTTTGGCCTGGTTCTTGACGCGCTGCAATGTAGGCATCAATATCGCCATTAATAGCGCAATGATGGCAATCACCACTAAAAGCTCTATGAGCGTAAAACCTTTAGCTCTGCGCATGACAGGTCTCCTTCTCTTTAAGAAACAGTCTTGCACGGCCAACGCTTCATTCCAGGTTGATACACTCGATGTCTGTGTAATATACCTCTAATGCTGTACTTCTGCAAGGTTTTTTAAATATTCCCCATTTTTTACGCAGTCAATACAGCACAAATTAGTAGTCCTTGAAATTCCTCATCCATTCCGGCCAATCCTCAGGGAAAACTCCGCCAGCTCTGGTCCAATCACCATTTATATCGAACTCGCGATTCCATTTCAACGTCCATAACTCTTTGAGCCCAACCGTTCTGGTGGAGAAATCCGCAAAGACGGCATTTGTGAATCCGTTGTGCCGGTTGAGGCAGAGCATCTTCATTGCGTTCGTACTCCAACCGTCCACCTGGCCTTCGAATTGGGGCGGCTGGTCCGTGTGGTGCGGGCGTGTATCCCACCAGTAGTCATCCAGAAACAGAGGGATATTGGCGACACCTTTGACATCGCGATTCCGCCAGTACCACTCAGCAGGTCTACCGCCCTCCCGGCCCGGCAGAGGATCGGTGATACATATATTGATTCCGTAGCTGCCGTGCTCATCGTAAGAATTCGTCCAGGCTCCGAATGTGTTGTCTACTTCTTCCTCGCGGGGTTTCGTTGCCGTAGGGCAAAAGCATAGAGACGGATTGTCCAGATAGTAAGGGCGCATTACGACCATCCAGCTATCTTCATAATATGCGCCGTCGTTCCAGCCCCTGTGGAAATGGCCGTTGTTGTCGTCCGTATATAGAGAAAAGTAAAGGGCCCACTGGCGCAGATTCGATTGGCAGGAAACCGCACTGGCTTGTTTCTTGACCCGTTGCAACGCCGGCATCAATATCGCCATCAATAAAGCAATGATGGCAATTACAACCAAAAGCTCTATTAATGTAAAGCCTTGTGGTTTGCGCATGATGCTAACATCTTAGAACTCCGGTATTGGTGATCCGCCTGGCCAGCTTAATTTAAAAGAATTACCGACCGGATACGCCGAGACCCGTTCGACGTGCGAATCCACAAACGACGCATTGGCGTAACCATGATCCATGTCTTGACTGGGAGCATCATGGAATGTAGCAAAGTGGTCGTCTCCGACGCCAGGGGTAGCACGTAAATTGTTGTCATTTATCGGCGCATTCCCCAATTCCGGCACACGCCAACAATTCTCCTCAGAGAAGAAAAACACGCGCGTGGGATTCTTGACCTGGGATTCATTCCTGATTCTTTCTATATTAGTGCGATATTGTTGGGGCACCGAATTCCATGCATCTCCATTGAGGTAGGAATTCATAGTGTAACCATATTGAGGATCGACTGGTATAGTTTTGCCGTCACAATTAGCACAGCCAACCGTTCTGGCAACAAGATCGAAGTCGGGACACAGGTGAATCTCTTCACTCTTCAGATATGGCCAAAGTCCGCCGGCAAGGTCCGGATTCTGGTTGAGATTTTTGGTGGCATCGTGCCATCGGCAGCCTGTACCCCCATCATTGTATAGCCAGGTGAATGAATAAGGGAAATTGCCGTCCCAATCGCCTAAGTACATATTCGACGCCAGGCCGTACTGTTTCAGGTTGTTTCTACAAATGATCGCTCTTGCCTGCTTTTTAACCCGCTGCAGTGCCGGCATTAATATTGCCATTAATATCGCTATTATGGCAATCACTACGAGAAGCTCAATTAACGTAAAGCCCTTTCTTTTCTGCATGCTGCCGCTCCTTTCTTATCCGAACGTCTTAGTATTGTTCATAGTAACAAATGCATTTGGGGCGGATGATAAAGTAGCGACTTTTTGCCTCTATCACATTAATAAAGCTTGTCACTATCTTTAATCAAAACCTCATGTACTCCTCAGTTTCATTTGTCTTGACCTACTATATATTATAACACAATTAGTTACGGTAATGCAATCCAACAATTATAATTTTTTTTATGGCCCGAAAACCAATAAAACCGGATTAATGCCTCTGCAAGACATAAAAATGCCTCCAATCGTAAAAATCCGGGCTATATTCCGATTTCCGGCAAAATTTAGCTCTATCTTCCGCCTTTTTACCGGATACATAATTTGACCTGAGAGGGAATGAGTCTAAAGCCCAGACTAACAGGTATCAGGGGCAGGATTATTTATCCGATTCGGCCCTTTTTTACCTGATTCTGTTTGGATTTGACGATTGTTCGACTATACTTTAATTAGAGGGCCGGATATAAAAGGCTATTCCGATCATAAGCATTAATCAGGCCCAGGCAGTTCCACATAATACTAGGGGGGAAAAGCAATGGGAATTCAGAATTTTTCAGAAGATATCCTTCTAATCACTTTGCCTCAGCAGCCGCAGCGCGGGCAGGAGATCGAAATTGTCAACAAGCTGCTAAGTGACTCAGTGGACTTTGACGTGATGGTTGACTTCTCCGAAGTTGAAATCCTGACTTCAGGAAGTATATGCGGCATGATAATACTGGATAAACTGCTCAAAGGATCCGGACGTAATCTTGTCTTTTTTAATCTTCCTTCAGCAATCAAACAAATCTTTGTGCGGACGGGCCTTCTTACAGTTTTCGATTTTGCTGACGATGAGCTTGATGCCTTACAGTATCTTCAAGACAAAAATACATCAATAGCGGAGTGTTAATCACTTATCTAAAGGCAGGGCCCGCTGCTCAGAGGCATTGCTTTCTTTACGGACATATCTTGCAGTTGCAGGCGTCAAAATCCCTCGTCTTCCTCGCTCAGTTTCGATTACACCTCACTATTCTTTCTATCAAACAGCTTCCACACTTCTGAAAACTCCGGTTTGAGTATTTCCGGCGAATTCCAGGCAGAGCGCAGCATTTTGCCGGGGACGGATCCGGCTCGATACATCTTTACAAAAATAGCATCCGGCAAATTGCTTTCCTTGACGCTGGATGGCCAATAGCTTATAGTGTGGCGTTTTGAGCGGACAGCTTATTATTGTTGCTATATAGGAGCTTGCTGGAATGGCAAAAAAGAGTCAATGTCTTAAATGTACCGGGCTGTGCTGCAGGTACTTTGCGCTGCCCATCGAAACACCGGAAGATAAGGAAGACTATGACGATATACGATGGTATCTGTGCCATAAAGATATCACGGTCTTCGTAGAGGACGGTGACTGGTATATCAACATGAAGAACAAGTGCAACCACCTCTCGGAAAAGGACTATCACTGCAGGATTTACGACAAAAGGCCGAATATCTGCAGAAAATACCGTCATTCGGATTGTGATTTCGTCGAGGGCGAATACGATTACGAGCTGCACTTTACCGACGATAAGCAAATGGAAGAGTATATAAAGATAAAATTCGACAACAACGTCATCGAAAAGCAGAAAGGCAAAAGCGCCAGGCGTAAGCGTAAGGCTAAGAAGAAATGAAAATACCGCCGGTAAAGGGAACGAGGGATTTTTATCCGCCGGACATGGCGATTCGCAATTTCATCGTGGACGGCTGGAAAAAAGTGTCCCTGCGGAACGGCTTCGAAGAATATGACGGGCCGATTTTCGAGTATCTGAAAATGTACCAGATAAAGAGCGGCGACGAAATCGTCGAGCAGCTTTTCTCGCTCACCGACCGCGGCGGCAGAGACCTGGCCTTAAGGCCCGAAATCACGCCGACGCTGGCACGAATGGTCAACCAGCAAATCAACGCCCTGCCGAAACCGATAAAATGGTTCTCCGTTCCAAGACTCTTCCGGGCCGAACGTCCCCAAAAAGGTCGGCTTCGTGAGTTCTTCCAGTGGAACATCGACATAATCGGCATAAATCAGTCCACAGCCGATGCAGAAATCATTTTCACCACCGTGGATTATCTCAGAAATGTCGGGCTGACGCCGAACGATGTCAAAATCAGGATTTCAAGCCGAAAATTATTGGCGGCCATGCTAAAGAGCTACGGCGTCCCCGATGAAAAACTCGAATCTCTTTATGTGGTTCTCGATAAAAAAGCCAAGCTGCCTGCCGATACATTCGAGAAAATGCTCGCTGAACAGGTGCCGGACAAAGAAACGCTTGCCAGAATATCGGCATTTATGGAAATCGATTCGCTGCCGGAACTCGGAGAATTGATAGACGCCGGATCTGAGGAGTTCGTGGCGTATAATGAAATAAAAGAAGTCCTCGATACATTGGAGACAATGGGAGTGGGTGACTTTTGCATTTATGACCCGGGCATCGTTCGGGGACTGGCCTACTACACGGGCATCGTGTTCGAGGTGCACGACGCCGTCGGCGACCTTCGAGCCATCTGCGGCGGCGGCAGATATGACAATCTCCTTCGTGATTTTGGTGGCCCGTCAATTTCGGCTACCGGGATGGGGATGGGCGATTGTGTGCTGGAGATACTGTTAAGAGAAAAAGGATTGCTGGATAAACAGGTCCCGAAGCGTCAGATCGACTATTTTGTCGCTTGCATAGGCCACATCGGCAACGAAGCGTGGCGGATTATCGCAAAGCTGCGTTCGATGGGATACTCGGCCAATATCAGCTATAAGACGGGAGGTCTTTCGAAACAGTTGAAAGAAGCTTCGGCGCAAAACGCCGGGAAGTGTATAATCATAGGCGAAGAGGAACTCAAAGAAGGCAAAATCGGCATCAAGGATATGGCTACCGGCGAGCAGGAGCTTATGAGCCGCGATGAGTTCTTCTCCGTGTTGGACTCCGCTTAAATGCACGTAATTTAGCGGGCGATTCAGAGCGTATACAAACTGTATTTGGAAGGAAGAAAAATGAGATTCTGCAGATTAGTCATGGTGGTTCTGCTGCTGTCAATTTTGTGCCTGCCCGCTTCGCAGCTCCGGGCTCAGCGACCCCAGAGCATCATATCCCCGGAAATTGACTCTCAACATCGTGTGACGTTTCGCCTGCTCGCACCCAACGCCAAACAAGTCGGCTTGCAGGCCCAGTTCTCACAGGCAGCTCGGCCGATGACCAAAGACAGCAAAGGTATATGGCATGTGACTCTGGGCCCGGTCAAGCCGGATATCTACGAATATACTTTCCTCGTGGACGGCCTGCAGGTTGTCGATCCATCCAATTCATGGCTCAAAGTCTGGCTGCGGAACTCGAAGAACCTCGTCGAGATACCCGGCGACGAGCCGATGTTCTACGAAGAGCAGCAGGTCCCTCACGGCACGGTGCACATACACAAATACCAGTCAAAATCCCTCGGTGTCCCGCGCCGGCTTTATTTATACACGCCGCCCGGCTATGAGACAAACCGGGACACAAAATATCCCGTGCTGTATCTGTTCCACGGATTCGGCGACACGGAGGATGCTTGGACCGGAGTCGGACGGGCCAATCTTATCATGGACAATCTCATCGCCGGAAACAAGGCAAAGCCGTTCGTCATCGTGATGCCTTACGGCCATACGCCGGCGTCCCCCCCGGTTATGCAAAGCATAGGAAGGTATGGGGCGTATGAGAAGGACCTGATCGAGGATATCATTCCATACGTCCAGAAGTACTATCGTGTAAGCTCAGAGCAGAAAGACCGCGCCATTGCGGGCTTGTCCATGGGTGGCGGCCAGTCGCTGACAATAGGCCTGGGTAATCTTGATTTATTCGGCTGGGTCGGTGCGTTCAGCTCGGCTATCCCGGAGCAGCAGAATCTCGACAAACTGCTGGCCGAACCTGAATCGATAAACGAAAAACTTGAGCTGCTGTGGGTCGGCTGCGGCAGGCAGGGCTTCCTTTTCGAGGCAAACCAGAAATTTATAGAGCGGCTTAAGGCAGATAAGATCGAGCATACAAGCCACTTTACAGAGGGTGCCCACGAGTGGCGAGTATGGCGGAATTATCTGAACGAATTGGCCCCGCTGCTGTTCAAGCCGGATAAGTAACCTTCGAGACCCTGCCTCATGGATGCGAGTCTCATTGCGCAGAGCAAAGGTTCCAGTGAACCCGGCGGTTAACAACCGAAGCGAGTAAAAATGAAGGACTCTTCTCCAAATCATTATGAGCGGGCTTTCGAGAATTGGCTTATAGACAATCGAATCGAGTACGAATCGGTAGACGAGCACAAAAGAACGGCCTTCGGACATTCCGACATTAAGAGCTTCGATTTTTTATTATACCCGCCCGAGAGGCCAATCGTCATCGCCGAGGTAAAGGGCAGAAAGTTCAAGGGCACCAGCCTGGCCAAATTGGCGGGCTTCGAGTGCTGGGTTACAATCGGAGATATCGAGGGCCTGACAAAGTGGCAGCGGGTCTTTGGCGAGGGCCACCAGGCAATATTTGTTTTTGCCTACAAAACCGAGAACATCGACGTTGATTTTGACGGCAGGGATTATTTCGATTTCGACTCGAACAAGTATCTGTTCTTTTGCGTTAAGCTGGATGATTACCGCAAGTTCATGAAACGCCGCAGCCCGAAATGGCAAACGGTCACATTACCCGCAGAAAAGTTCCGCGACTGTGCCGTTCATATCAGTGATTTTTTGCTTTGATATCGCACTTCGTGTCTCTGACAGTTTTCTGCCGCTGGAAGAACACTTAGGCATGAAATATGAGAATGCAGGTTCGGCGTTATCCCCCGATGAAGGACCAGATGATGTTGGCGAGTCTCACATATGCATTGCCCCAGGCGTCCTGGCGAAAAAATTGTGTCGGCGCATCAGGATTGCCGATAAATGGTCGAAGGACCCAGGCCATCTGAATTCCCACGAACGCATAGATGACCAGCCATGCCCGCAACAATGTACGATGTCGCCGGTTGCGCCGGATGAGAGGCTCGTAGAATCGCCGAAGCAGCCACTGAGCCGTGAGACTGGCGCTGCCGAACATCAGCGTGTTGAACAAAATCGCCCCCCGGTAATTCGAAAAAGATATGTACCATAACACAGTGAAAGGAGCGAAGGATGCCAGGACAATAGTCAGCCCCGCCTGTGTTGCCAGCAATGCCCGCAAAGAGTACGAAAAGTCCGACCGCAATCCAAAAAGTGTATTAACCACAAAAAAACTCGGCAAGCTCAGAGCAAACGTACCCATCAGGAGAAAGGGCACCTTGACAGCCGAAAAGACGACCTGCCAGAAGCGCTCGCCGAACACCCCGCCGAAACTACCCATTACCGCCCCGTACGTAATTCCAAACACGGCTATCAGCAGCCCTAATTGCGCTAATTTCTTTGCCGTGTGATCATCCTCGACAACCCACGGTCTTGCTCTCAGCACATGTTCGGCTTGAAGTAACATCGTCCTTACGCTCCGCTATACAGACCGGGTGGCAGCCTCAAAGCCGAAGGCTTTGGGGATGGTAAACGCCAGATAAACCATCCCCAAGCTGCGCTTGAGGCTGCCACCCTTACCTCATCTATCCACAAATTCAACTATCATAATGTACTAAACCATTAAAGGGAAAACAGGTTGGCCAATGCATGCAATACGGCAATAAAGAAATTGCTTTCACGTTCACGAAACCACTCAAACGGCGCCATTGGGTATCCGATGAACGGACGAAGGACCCAACTCATTTGGGCTCCGACGAGTGCAAAGACAATCGTCCATATCCTGAAAACACTTTTTGCTTTCCGGGTCGTAATCTTCCCCATATGATCAAGAGCGCCTGTCGGCTCGATTTTCTTACCCCCAGTCTCTTCGCCCTGGCCGTTTTCCAGACTCACTTCAAAATTGGACAATTCGATGTCTTCCTGCACGATGACCAACCGGTCTAATGTGCGCAACAGAAATCCAAGCCCTAACACACCTGCCACAGTGCTTGTGCCCACATTCAACAACACCATGAACGGATAACTCTTTGTGCTCAAGGCGAAAAAAACAACAATCGGTCCCAACGATGCCAGCACTGCCAGCATCACGCCTAACGCAGCAATCAGGAGACGAAGAGCCGAGATTACGGACAGCCGCGTCCCAATGAGCGCATTGAATACATAAAGGGAAGGAAATGTCACTGCGAGTGTGAGAAAAAACAGCATCGGCAGCTTGATGGCGCCGGCGATCATCTGCATGTATGCCTGCCCACCCGTTCGGATCATCGCGAATGTACCCATGCACAATCCATACAGGACGCCGAGCAACACGATGGAGACCGACAGACCGGCGACCGGAGTTGTAAACCGGCCTTCAGCCAGTGACGAAATGCGGGTCGCATCCCCACGCAGAATCTTATCCAACTGCTTGAACCATTTGAGCATCTTAATCGTCTCCCATTTCACTTTTTACAGCCATATTCATACCGTGACTCAACGCTTTATTACAGAGCATACGACATATGTACGACAGCCGCCTTACCTCGATTTCTCCATTGTATTTCTTTTCGGATCAAATGCAAAAGCGTTTTTGCAGATTTTTTTGGGACGCCCCGACATAAGGCTTGGAAGTGTTGTGTTCCGCCGGTAAGTTTGATGTGGACGCTGGACGGTATTGCAGATAAAATCCCTCATTTGATAATCGGTAGAAACAAGTTGAAAAAAACTGGAGGTAACGAATTAATGGTAAGGAATTTTTTGTGTCTGGCTGCCGGGGCGATAATTCTGGCCGGCTGTGTCCATGTCCACGAGAGCAAGCGCTTCAATGAGAACAAATCCCCCGCGGCCATTCATGTTGAAAAACAGGGCCGCCTGTTGCGTCATGTCGTGCTGTTCAAGTTCAAGGACGGCACAACCGACGCGCAGATTGGCCAAATCGAGCGAGCTTTCTGTGCACTTCCGGACAGGATCCAGGCGATACACGATTTCGAATGGGGCACGGATGTAAGCGTGGAGAATCTCCAACAGGGATTTACCCACTGTTTCGTTGTGACCTTTCGCAGTAGAGACGACAGGGCAAAGTACCTGCCGCATCCGGCCCACAAGATGTTCGGCGAACGCCTCGGCCCTCACCTGGACAAAGTCCTTGTTATCGACTACTGGACAAGATAGCCGATTTTATCGGCTTATGCGCGATTGAGTACCCTTAGATATGAGAATCGGGACTTATATTGCATTCTTCGCTTGCGTTTTTCCGGCTCTTTTGGTATTCTATATCTTATTAGGAACAACAGTGCATTCAAGGAGAAAAAGTCAGATATCTTAGTAAGGAGATATTGTGAAAACAACCATCATTTTGCTCGTTGTTGCAGCGATTCTGTTCTTCGTTGCCGGTTGCGGTCCGGGCCAGCCATTTGAGATAGAAGGCATGCATACGCCTCAATCTGAATCACCGGCGCATGTAGTGGCGGCCAGATAAGTCTTATTAGTCGAGCAAACATGACACGAGATAACAGCAGTCGAAGTGGATGAGTTGTTTCTTAATCGTTTTTATCGGCCAACACCAAAAAAGTAAAATACCGATAGCAGGTATGGACTTACGCAGATTAGTATCGGATTACACGATAGCCCTGCCAAATGCTTCTCAAAGTCCATAAGCATGTACTCAGTTTTTCTCAGAGACACCGTAAAATCCTGAGTAATTCCACAACCAGGCGCATATATTTATATAGCTGGCCAAAGATTCGAATATTAACAGTCATTTTTGCAGGAAAATAGTTCGGATGGGCATGTTTTACATCATTATTGGCACGTGCATTATAATGCTTGAGAATTTTCTTCAAAATAAGCGCAATAAATCCAGGAATTGGGCGTCTATACCTATATCGCTGACAATGGAATGCTATCTCGTATCAGGCTTACAAGCGAGCATTTTGCAGGGCACTCATTTTGCGATGTTTCGAAAAAAAAGCAAAAAAGTTCAAAACCGTAACAAAATGGTAACATTTAACCTGCATAATCACACTTATAGGTGGCTATACAAAATTTATACCGACAGTTACTCTTTACAAGAAAGGTTTTAGGGTGAAGAAGTCTCGAATAATTTTTATCGTGATTATCGTCCTCTTAGTGGTCGCTACCGGGATTGGGGTGGCGATCAGGGCCAAATTCAAAGGTGGCAAAAAGCCCACGATAGTCCGTATCGAAAGCGCTCAGCGCGGGGAGTTGATAGAGTTCGTCAGCGCTCCCGGTGAGATCGAGCCAAAAACGAATGTGGAGATCAGCGCAAAGGTATCGGCACGGATTGTCAAGCTTCCCTACGATGAAGGGGATATTGTGACTTGCGGCGATCCAAATGCGAATCCCCCGGTTCCGGCATCGGTGCTGGTACGTCTGGATGCGAAAGATTTGGAAACCCGGCTGACATCGGCCGAGGCCGGCCGTGCCGCTCAGGTTGCACAGACAGAAGTCGATAAAGCCAGAATTGCCAGTCAGCGGTCGAGCCTTACCGGCCTTGACGCCTCACTAAAACAAGCCCAGCGTGATTTGGAACGCCAGAAAGGACTGCTCGAATCAAAGGACATCGCTCAGGCTACTTTCGACCAGGCCCAGTCTAAATATGACGAACTCAAGTCACAGTATGAGGCTGCCATGCATACGCTGGAATCGGCGAACCTCAATTTGGTGGTGTTACAACATAACCTCGAGGTCGCCGATGCGGGAATCGAACAGGCGAATGAGGCTCTCAGCCATATGACGATATCTTCACCCATCGACGGTGTAGTGACCCGGCTCGAAGCCGAGGTGGGAGAGATGGTTATCATGGGAACGATGAACAATCCGGGCACCGTGATTATGGAAGTGGCGGACCTCTCTACAATGCTGCTTGTTGCGCAGGTGGATGAAGCTGACGTAGGCAAATTGGCATTGGGTCAAAAGGCTACGGTCCACGTACAGGCCTTTCCCGACGAGGAATTCAACGGATTCATCGATTCGATTGCATTGACACACAGAATATCGTCGACCGGCACAAAATACTTCAGGACCGAGATACTGCTTCAGGGTGATGTGAAGAAATTGTATTCGGGCCTGACAGCCCATGTGGATATCGAGACCACAAGGCACGAAAACGTGCTGAATCTGCCGAGTCAGGCCGTGCTGGGTGTGGCTATCGATGATCTGCCTCTGAAGATTCGCGAGAATTCCGCCCAGGTCGATAAAACCAAGACATACGCGACGGTGGTTTACCGCTATGTTGACGGCAAGGCCGTCGTCACGCCGGTTCAAATCGACCAGAGCAACCTGACCAACACCATAATAAAATCAGGCATAACAGAAGAAGACAAAATAGTAGTCGGTCCGTATAAGGTACTCGAAAGTATTAAGCACGATCAGATAATACAGGATGAGCGTGAAGCAGAAGCAAAGAGAAAAGACGTTAAAGCTGAAGCTAAAGAAGAAACTGCAAACGATGCCAATGATAGCAGCCGAAGCTGATAAACCGGTAATTCGACCCCGGAATGATAAATCCGTAATTAAACTACAGGATGTCACACGGATTTATAAAGTCGGCGTGGAATCTATACATGCACTTGACGGTATCAGTCTGGAGCTGAACGAGAACGAATATGTCGCCGTAATGGGGGCATCCGGCTCGGGTAAGAGCACGTTGATGAACGTCCTGGGATGTCTGGACAGGGCCACATCCGGATACTACGGACTGGATGGACAGGACACAACGAGTATGAGTGACTCGGCACTGGCCCGCGTCCGTAATGAGCGAATCGGGTTTGTCTTTCAATCATTCGAGCTGCTCGGTCAGCTAAGCGCGCTTAAGAATGTTGAGATGCCGCTAATTTACTCCAAAAATGGCTGGCGGTCTCGACGCAAGCGCGCTAAAAACGTGCTTGAGAGAGTTGGACTGGGCGACCGGATAAAACACAAGCCGAACCAGCTTTCCGGTGGCGAAAAGCAACGCGTCGCTATAGCAAGGGCGCTCGTCTGCGGACCGAGCATTCTGCTGGCGGACGAGCCGACAGGGAACCTCGACAGCAAAACAAGCGAAAGCATCATGGAACTGTTCGATCGGCTTCACCTGGAAGGCCAGACCATTATCATAGTCACTCACGAGGAACATGTTGCCCATCACGCCGAGCGAATCATTCAAATGAAAGATGGCCGCGTTCACAGCGATACGCCAAGCAACCGGAATAGGACAGATAAAAACAAAATGCAAAATGACGAACGAGGAGAATTGCCATGAGAGCTTTGATGCGGGCGATAACAGGTTTTTTTCGCCTCTTTTATCAGAGTGTCTTTCTTTCGCTTAGCCAAATCTGGGCGAACAAAACCAGGTCGATACTCACTACTATCGGCATTGTTATTGGTGTCGCCTCAGTTACCGCGGTTATTGCCGCTTTGAGCGGCCTGAAAGCCAAGATCCTGACCCAGGTAGAAACCCTTGGAAGCAATACTATATTCATTCAACCCAAACGTCCCGATACGGGGCCTTTGCAGCATGCTCCGTGGTGGAGCATACGATTTCTGCCTGAGCAATTCGACGGCCTTCTCGAACACTGCCCTTCAGTGGAGCGATTTGGCCGCCAGACATGGGCCGGAGGGCGAACTGTCAGCTTCCGTGAGCGGTCAGTGGAAAATGTAAGTATTCGCGGTATCGAGCCGGCCTGCCATAAAATCGAAAGCCGCCCGGTTACAATCGGAAGGCCGCTTTCGGTTATCGATGAAATGCAGGCGCGGCAGGTTTGTCTGATTGATCCAAAGCTGCGCAATGACCTTCGCCTTGACCGTGACTGCATAGGCCAGCCGATTTTCATAGGTCACAATACATTTTATATTGTCGGCGTGCTCGAAGCTCGACCTGAATCGTTATTCGGGGGAGGCGACCAGGAACGTTCCGAGATATTTATTCCGTTCAAGACCAGCTTCAAGCTGAGTCGGTACCTGTACATCGGGGTCCTTGCCGAAAGCAAGTCCGCCGAAGTTTCGGATGATGCCCGGGCGGAGATAAGTTTCTTCCTCCGGCGCACACGGAATATAAAGCCCGGCGAACCGGACACATTTGAGGTGCAATCACTTAAAAACATACTGGAAATGTTCAATAAAATAGCAATTATAGTCACCATGGTGGCCGGTGGGATTGTTGGGATTTCCCTTCTGGTCGGCGGCGTCGGCATTATGAACATCATGCTTGTCACGGTATCCGAACGAACCAGGGAAATAGGGCTTCGCAAGGCGGTGGGAGCGAAAAAATCCGCGATTCTAACCCAGTTCCTGATCGAGTCCGTAGTTTTGTGCTTTGTCGGCGGTCTTGTCGGAATCGGATTCGGCCAGCTTCTGACTACGGGCATAGCCAATATCCCGAAAGTTGAACTCGACATGGCATATATTCCCCTTTGGGCGATAGGCATTTCGTTCGGTTTTTCCGGTGCCGTAGGTATCTTTTTTGGAATGTTCCCGGCAGTTAAAGCTGCCAGGCTCGATCCTATTGAGGCTCTTAGACATGAGTAAAAAATTTTTGCTTAAATGGTTCCGGCATGCGGTTTTTACCGTGTTGGGACTATTCGTATTAACCGGCTGCGAACAGTTTTCCGGTGATGGAAATTCTTACCAAACCAGGATTGCCCCTGAAAAGACCCGGCAGATAGAAACACTTGAGCTGCAGGAGGCCAGGGAAGAAGGAAAAGCCCCGGCGGATGTGAATGAAGTGCCGCAAAAAAAGCTTGAGCTTACGTTGGAGCAATGTCGAGCACTTACGCTGGAGAATAACCTTGATCTGAAGGTGCAGCTTATCAATCCTGCTGTTGCCGCCGAAAAGGTCAGCCAGCAGGAGGCCCAGTTCGAGGCTGCGTTCTACTCTAATCTGACATTTTTAAAGATGGATACCCCATCGGCTTCATTTCTTGATGAAATTTCAGGCTCACAGCGAGATGTTACTAGCACCGGCCTTGGCGTTCAGATCCCTTTGCGAACCGGTGGCACAGTAAACTTTGACTTAGCCGACACCCGTGCCAAAACAGGCTCGTTCTACTCGGCATTCGATCCATCTTATAGCTCGGACATGTCAGTTTCGATTAGTCAACCGCTGCTTCGGGGCGCAGGCAAGCGAGCTAATACCTATGCGATTCGTATCGCCGAGTATGAGCAGCAAATAATCGATGCCAGAACAAAACTCGAAGTTATACGAGTTATCGCCGATGTGGATCGTGTGTACTGGCGACTTTATGCGGCCATGAGGGAATTGGATGTGCGGAAAAAACAGTATGAGCTGGCCAAAGCCCTATACGAACAAGCCGGTCGTTTTGTGGCTGCAGGCGACAAACCGCAGATAGAGATTACCCGAACCGAGTCCGGAGTCGCACAGCAGCTTGAGGCTATTATCCTGGCTGAAAACAACGTGCGCGATCGAGAACGTGACCTCAAGCGGACGCTTAATAAGGCGGGCCTTGGAATGCAGACAGCCACGGTGCTGATACCTGCCACCGAGCCGGATCCTGTCCGTTATGAGCTGGAAAAACAGCGATTGCTGGCAACAGCCATGGACAATCGTATGGAAATGCTCGAACTGGAGCTGCAAATCGCCGAAGATTTCGCCACTGTCGATTATATGCGGAACCAGTCGCTGCCTTTGGTCACGATGGATTATAAGTATAATGTGAACGGCCTGGGCGGTACGAGAGACGACTCATTTGATTTGCTTTTCGACAAGAGATTTGAGGACCATCAAGTCGGGCTGCAGTTGTTGGTGCCGCTGGGAAATGAGGCGGCAAAAAGTCAGCTTAGGCAGGCCTACTACCAGCGCAGGCAGCGGTTGGCCAGCCGGGATAGTCGCGAAGCACTTATTGAACTTGAGGTGCTTAATGCTATCGACCAGCTTGAGGCGAACTGGCAGCGTGTTCTGGCCAGCAGGCAAAGCACGATCCTTGATAGCCGGCTGTTCGAAGCTGAAAAACGCCAGTTTGAGCTCGGCCTGGGGACATCTACCGACGTACTTCAGGCGCAGGCAACTTTTGCCGAGTCTCAAAGAGCCGAAATTCTGGCATTGGCCGAGTACCAGATAGCGCTTGTCGATTTGGCCTACGCCACCGGCACACTGCTCGGGGCCGCAAAAGTAAGATGGGAACCTATTGTGCTTCCGGACAATATACAGTAATATGTGCCTGATTTCAATTTTTCACGGCTCAAGGCTCATTTTTGAAAGGGCATATCATGGAAGAACAGAAGGTCGAAGACAACAGAAATGTTGACGAGAAGAATGATTCCAAAAGAGCAAAAAGGAAAATCATCTTCTGGGTTTCAGGCCTCGTCGGACTGATAGTTATCTTATTGATTCTCACTTATTTCCTGCTCGGCAAACCGTCCGAAATCGAATGGCTGTCAAATAAAATGATAGCCATATATATCGCCATAGGCCTGATCGCATCAGCAGTCGGGGCATGGTTCCTCCTTCGAAAAACTCTTAGAACAAGATTGAAAATGCAGAAGGTGATGAAACTGGACCCTGACGTCAATGACTGGCTGATTATCTTCAACTGGACGCCAAAAGTTCTCTACACCCCCACCATCGTCGCGTCACTGCTTGCTGCTGTGCTGATGTACTTAAACGAAATCGGCTTATGGTTCTTCGGCTCGGTCCCCGGGATTGTTATAGGCAGCATCTGGCTGACAATATTCTTTCTGAATTTCCTTGTGGAGGAATACAGCGTCAGCATCAAAATACTTATTATAACCCTGGTAAGCTTAGGTTGTTTCTTGTTATGGCTGCACCTGCTCGGCTGGGTCATCGGTTTCCTGAAGCTTTTCAAACACCTTGCTTTGAGCGTCAACGCCACCGGTTATCTTCTTGTCGGCATAATCGGCATGTTTACAATTCTGATTTCCTGGCTCAAGGGGCTTTTCTATTATGTGACGATAACGCCCAACTATATGAACCTGCAGGAAGGCCCGACCGAATCAGGCGAGCAAATAGGCAGGGAAGACTATAACAGCCGCATCGATACGACTGATTTTCTCGAACGGCTCATGGGTTTTGGAAGGATCATAATAACCTTCAAAGACAGAAAAAGAGAACCCATCGCCGTGCTCACATGGAGAATTCAAAAGAAGGCACAAATGCTTGAGAAAGTGCGAGCAAAATTCGCGATCGACCATCTCCAGCAAACACCGGCTTCGTTACAATGAACGAGCGATACGTTTCCTATGTGAAAACAATAAATTGCCTTTTAGAAATATTTGCTCCGTCTTAAACATGCGCAACTTCCTGCGGCGATGAGGTTGCCTCGATTAACGAAGAACAGGCCGCCGTGGATGCGAAGGGGATTTATCAAGGAAATCAACTATGGCACTTCAAAATGATAGTGTGAACAACAATAGCTCCATACTCCACAGGAGAGGATTGCTCGGCACTCTTTTAATTATCGTATTGCTCGGCGCCGGCATTATCTGGCTCGCGGCATTCCGGGGCGGCAAAGCGGCGGGGCGGGATGTACCAACCTTTACGGTCAAACGAGGACCTCTGACCATCAGCGTCGTCGAATCGGGCACCATCAAGGCCCGCGATCAGCGCATCATAAAAAACGAGGTCGAAGGCCGAACCTCCATCATAAGCCTTGTATCCGAAGGCACTCGGGTCAAAGAAGGAGACCTGCTCGTCGAGCTGGATGCCAGTACGCTCCAGGACGGCAAGATCGATCAGGAGATCCGTGTTCAGAATAACGAGGCTACGTATATCAACGCCAAGGAAAATCTTGCCATCGTTACAAGCCAGGCTGTAAGTGATGTCAATCAGGCAGAGCTGGCCCTGGAGTTCGCAAGGCAGGACCTGAAGAAGTACGAACTGGGCCAGTATCCCAAGGACGTCAACGAAGCGAACAAGAGGATTACCCTTGCCAAGGAGGAACTGGAGCGGTCTGAGCAGACGCTGAAGTGGTCGAACAAACTCTATGAGGAGAAGTATCTCTCCGAGACCGAGCGGACCGCCGATGAGCTTACGGTCAAACGCAGGAGGCTGGAATATGATCTTGCAGTGGCCGACCTTAAGCTCCTGCAGGATTTCACTTACCCTCGGCAGATCCGGCAGTTCCAGAGCGATGTGCAGCAGGCGGTATCGGCCATGGATCGTGCTAAGCGCAAAGCCGATGCCGACAAGAGACAGGCCGGGGCCGACCTAAAAGCCAAAGAAGCCGAGTATACCCGGCAACAGGCAAAGCTTATGAAGATCGAGGATCAACTCAAAAAAACGACCATTCTCGCTCCCTGCGACGGTCTGGTTGTTTATGCCACAAGTACCAAGAGCGGCCTTGCAAGCATGTTAAAGGAGCCCCTTACGGAAGGGCAGCAGGTGTTCGAACGCCAGGAGCTGATCTACCTTCCTACAGACGCGTCGACAATGGCGGAAGTGAGTGTACACGAAACGAGCTTAGCGAAAGTGCGGATCGGACAGCCCGCTATTGTCACAGTCGAGACGCTGCCCGGCAAGAAATTCCTGGGAACAGTGGCTATGGTCGCGCCGCTTCCTGATTCAGCGGGCATTTTCCTCAATCCTGATCTGAAGGTCTTCAGAACACAAATCAACCTCGATACGGACGATTCGTCGCTTCGCCCGGGGACGACCTGCCGGACGGAGATCATCGTCGAGAAGTATGACGACGCAGTCTATGTGCCCGTCCAGGCCGTGACGCGGGTTGCGGGAGATACGATGGTCTACATGCACAAAGGTGAGTCGGTCGTGCCGCGCAGAGTCGAGATAGGCATGGACAACAACCGGATGATCCGGATCATTAGCGGATTGAAGGAAGGAGAAGTCGTCTTGCTCGATCCGCCTTTAAAACCTTCCTCTGTTAACGAGGTGCCGACAGGCGAAGCGGAACCTAATGAGGTTGGCCCAAAGCCCGACAACATCGATCAGCAGGTTCGCGACCGCCTCGACGGTAAAACCAGCGCTCCGACGGGCGCAGGACCGCAGGTGACGCCGCCGGTGCAGACCCAGGGCTTTCCGACTTTACCGCCGGGGCAGATGCCGCAGGGAGTCCCGAATCTGTCCCCGGATCAGCAGGAGCAGATGAAGAAGCGGATGCAAAAGACAATGGAGATGATGAAGAACATGTCCGAGGAGGAAAAGGAGAAGCTCAAAAACATGTCCATGGAAGAGAGGATGAAATTCTTCCAGGAGAAATTGGGAGGAGCTCAGTAGAAATGACCTGGAACGGGGTCAAATTCATCAGGAACATCCGGTCAGGTCTGGAGAACCTTCTACTCCACAAGCTCCGGTCGTTTTTAACGATGCTCGGCGTTGTATTCGGCGTAGGCAGCGTAGTCGCCATGCTTTCGGTCGGAGAAGGAGCCGGTCGGGAGGCCCTGGAGCAGATCCGCAAGCTCGGAAGCAACAATATCATCGTTTCATCCGTCAAGGCGGTCGAGGACGAAACCGCCAGCGCGAATCGATCTATGATTAACATGAGTGTGTACGGATTGACGTACGAGGACCACTTGCGAATGGCCGAGAGTCTCGAACATGTCGAGCGGACTGCTCCTGCGAAACTGTTGCGTCAGAAAGGTCGGATTGGCGAACGGAGCCTGGAGGTCCGCATTGTGGGTACCACGCCGGAGTGGTTCGATCTGGTCCGTCGGGAAATCCTCGCCGGACGCGTCCTCTTATTCGTCAATGAGGAAAATCCTGCTCCCGCGGTCGTTCTCACAGAATTCGGCGCCAGAAAACTGTTGGCCACTAAGCATAGCATAGGCGAATGGGTGCGGATCGGAGGCAACTACTTTGAGATAGTCGGCATCATCAAGAGCGAAGGAGGCAAGTCGGGTGACATCCAGATGCCCGATGAGGAGGTGGACGCCTATATCCCACTGTCCATAGCCCGCCAGTACTTTGGAGACGTGATTACGCGGTCCTCGTCCGGCGGTCGCGCCATGGAGCGGGTCGAGCTGCATCAGATAATTGTGCAGGTCGACCGAATCGAGTACGTGGAATCGACCGCCAGGGCAATCGAGCGTATGATCCAGAAGTTCCACAAGAAGAAGGACTACACTGTGAGCGTGCCTCTGGCTCTGCTGCGCCAGGCCGAGGCCGCCGAGCGCCGTTCGAGCATCGTACTGGGCTCCATCGCGTGCATCAGCCTGCTGGTCGGCGGCATCGGTATCATGAATATCATGCTGGCCTCCGTCACCGAGCGGACCCGCGAGATCGGTATTCGCCGAGCCATCGGGGCCAAGCAACGGCAGATCATCTATCAATTCCTCGTCGAAACGGTTGTGCTCTCAACGACCGGCGGACTCGTTGGCCTGGGGATGGGCGCGGTGATACCCAGTCTGATCACACACTTCTCGGGCATGACCACGATTCTCACATGGAAAGGAATAATCCTGCCTCTTCTGATCAGTATGACCATCGGCATCCTGTTCGGGCTGTACCCGGCAATTCATGCCGCAAAAGTAGATCCTATCGTCGCTCTGCGTCACGAGTAGAACCGTGCCGGCGGCTTATTCGTCTACTTTCGGGCTGGACATGATATATTCCATACAATTGCTTATTTTAGCTGTCGCTACAGCGACGGTGCTGTCGGCTGCCCCGTAATATAGATTAATCTGATCGATTTCCTTGTGGACGGTAGCGCCGTTAGGGAATACCACGTCGCTGACGTCGCCGATACGCTCGTAAATTGCGCTTGGCCCAAGGACCCATTCGGCGCCTCGACGCAGAACTTTCCAGGGAGAGTTCAGATCCAAGAGGGCTAATCCAACCCGGTATATTGCTCCCGCGGTGGTACTGCGGACACCGTGGTAAAATAACATCCAGCCTTCCGGTGTTTCGATTGGCTGACAAGCCAGCCCGACTCGGTGACAATCCCAATAGGCCGTCCTCGTCATAATCAACGGCCTGTGATCGCCCCAGTGTTTCAGGTCCGGCGAGAAGCTGATCCACATGTGAGCTTCACCCCGGACAATAGGCCGGTGAATCAGTGCGAATCGCCCGTTAAACCTGCGAGGAAACAGGCAGGCATCCTTGTCCTCCGGCGGCAGCAGGGAACCCAGACGGGCAAACGTCTTGAAATTCTTGGTAATCGCCAGCGAAACGACCGGGCCGCCCTCGCTGAAAGAAACATAGGTAACGGCGAATTGCTTTTGCTCCTCAAGCCAGACAATGCGAGGATCTTCCAGCCCCCACCTTTCCTCACGGGAGCTTTGGTCGGCTTCGAGGGTCGGCGTAGCGTCAATCTGCCAGTTTGTGAATCCATCTGCACTACGAGCGACCGTCAAATGCGAAAAGCCCCGCATATCCTCGACGCGAATCAACAGCAGCGTTTCGTCGTTTAACCTGGCTGCCCCAGGATTGAAGACCGCGTTTGTCGGATAGGGCCAATTGTCCGGCGTCATTATTGGATTGCCCTCGTACCGAGTGAAAAGTTCGTGTGCTTTTTTTTGTCGTGAAAGATTAGGCATAGCTTTATTCCCCCTAAACGTCAAAGGATTTTAACATAATAAAAATAATGATACGAAAAACCTCAATTTATGTTCAAAATGCTCGGCACAATATCTTTAGCTTACATTACCTCATTTAATCGGCAAGATGAACATCTTCCTATAAATCAAAGTACGAATTTTTAGATACCGCCGAAGCTTAATGTCGCAGGATTCAGGCCGGCTCGAAAAATAACGAATCTATTCTGCTGCCCGGCTCATCGTCGAAATTGCCATACTATGCCTTGACTAACTGGGTTTCATACAGGCTTTGATACAATGGACAGGTCTTCATCAACTCATTGTGCTGGCCCTGAGCCACAATTTGTCCGTCATCCATGACTACTATCACGTCTGCTGTAATAACGGTGCTGAATCTGTGGGCAATAATAAAACAGGTCCTGTCCTGCATAATTTCCTCGATAGCGTTGTGAATTTTAGCTTCGCTGTCGGCATCGACCTGGCTTGTAGCCTCGTCAAAAATCAGAATCGCCGGATTCTTCAGAATCGCCCTGGCGATAACGATTCTCTGGAACTGCCCGCCGCTCAGGCCGGTATTCTCTTCGCCGATCATCGTATCATAGCCTTTCGGCAGCGGTTCAATAAACTCATGCGCATACGAACGCTTGGCGGCGGCGATTATTTCTTCCCTGGTCGCGCCGGGCTTGCCATAAGCGATATTTGCCGCGATCGTATCGTTGAACGTAATCACATTCTGCGTAACCATTCCGATCTGGCTTCGCAGATTTTGAAGTTTCGCCTCGCGAATATCCTTTCCATCTATCAGAATTCGGCCGGAATCCGGGTCATAAAATCTCGGTATCAAATTTGCCAACGTGGTTTTACCCGATCCGTTTGGCCCCACCAAAGCTACATTGTGTCCCGCCTCCACCGAGAGATTGACTTGTTTTAACGCGGGGATTTCGGAACCGGGATATGTAAATACAATGTCCTTAAATTCGATCTTGTATTTCAAAGGCCCAAGCTCGAGAGCAGCGGGACTCTCGACTTCCGGTTCGAGGTCGATAATCGCATATACCCGCTCGGCGGCGGCGTTGGCCTGCTGAACCTTGTTCCAGATGTCACTGCTCTTGCGAATAGACTCGGCCGCAGTACCTAAAAGCGCGACCAGTGTAATAAATTCGCTCGCGTCAATTTCCTGTCTTGCCACCCAATGCGCTCCGAACAGCAGTGCCGCACCCCCTGCCACCATTCCGAGCACTTCCATAATAGGGCTCGTCGCGGCATCGATCTTCGCTATCCGGAATAATTGCTTTAACAATCCTTTATTGATAACGTCAAAATTGGCATTCTCATACTCCTGCCGGTTGTAAACCTTGACAATCTTTATCGCGGTTAAAGCCTCTTTAAGCTTGGCCAGCATCAGAGACCAGCTCATAAGCGACTTCCTCGTGGCGCGCTTGATCTTCCTGCCGAGCTGTCCGATCACAACCATGACAAAGGGCGCAGAGCAAAGAAATATGACCGTCAGCTTAAAGTCTATTATCATCGCACCGGCGATCAGCGCCATGGCTTTCATCGGCTCTAAAAGAGCCTTGCCGAACATCGCCTTCGTACCGGTAGCGAGCTGTCCCGTATCTCGAACCAGCCTGCTGACAGTATCACTGGGATGTTCGCTTTCAAAAAATCGGACAGGCATATTAAGTACGTGCGAAAAGACATCTTTACGCAGATTTACAACTGCCGTCTGGACGACTTTTTCCGCAGTGTACTGCTGATAATATCTCGCCGTGCATCGTATAACGGTAAAAATCCCCATTAAAATTATGATCATACTCACCGCCCGCGTCTTATTCTCCGGAGTTTGCTCTCGCGGCAGAAAACTCAGCAATCCCTGCACGGAATCAAGATAAAAGGGTCTGCGCCCGCTGTCTAACACGGCATCCTGCAGTTCAGAAGCCCCCCCCTGATCGAACCGCTTATAACGGACAGGTATTTTCTCGCTGCCGCCGGCCTTGGCAAGTTCTTCGAGCAGCCTGGTTGCGACGACTTTGTCCGCTCCTTCTCCAGTAACGGAACTTCCGGTCCCGACAATCCAATCCTTCTCTCGCAATCCTGCGGCGTACGCATGACCGTCGGGTTTGACTTTTGTTACAATCAAATAATAAGCAATGTCAGACTTGTTCGGATCGGCAAAGTCTATTCTGTCCGGCGTATAAAACTTTATACCGTATCGCTGCTCACAAACCTTACGGTCGGCCCAGCCGTGCAGACCTTCTTCGCCCATCATCACCTTCAGCAGTGGTATAATTGTCATAAAGCTCAGTGAAAACAGAATGCTTATCAAAATCGCACTGACAATTATCACAATCAGCCGGGGCCATTGCGGCCAGATATACTCGAATACACGCCAAAAAGCCTTCATTCGATAACTATCTCCTTAATATGAAGCACGACCCTTCGACTGCGCTCAGGATGAAGAATAACTTCATGCCGAGCTTCAGACGAGCCCCGAATCCATGCTTCATACGCTTATCAGCAATTCATTACGGTTTCGGCACACTAACAAACTTCCCCCTGCCGGTCAAGCTTAAAGGTATTGACTTCAAATGCCATTTTTGTTAACCTGTCCGCTTTTTAAGGAAGCCGTTAAATGAAAATAGACTATCTGATTTTGGGCGACTATGAGACCAACTGCTATGTTCTCCGTGAAAATGATGCCGCTCAGGACTGCTTTGTCATCGATCCCGGCCTGGAAGCCGATGATCTGCTCGAATTCCTCGACGAGCAAAAACTAAATCCGCTTGCCGTGCTTCTGACTCACGGCCACATCGACCACATCGCAGGTCTGGCAGTGCTTCGAAGCCGGTTCCCCGAAATCAAAGTTTACATTCATAATCTCGACGCCGAAATGCTCACGGAGCCAAGTATAAATCTATCCGCTATGACCGGCTCAGCGTTCGTCACCGAGCCGGAAGATGCGTCCTTAAAGGAGCGGGACATAATCGACCTGGCCGGCGTGAAATTACTCGTGCTCCACACCCCCGGCCACACCCCAGGCGGCATCAGCCTGTATTCGAAGCAAGACGGCGTAGTTTTTGTCGGCGACACGCTTTTTGCCGATTCGATCGGCCGGAGCGACTTCCCCGGCGGCAGCATGTCACAATTGCTGGCAAGCGTCAGAGAAAAACTTTTCACCCTGCCCGAAGAAACACAAGTCTACCCCGGCCACGGCCCAGCAACAACAATCGCCGCAGAAAAAGCACATAATCCGTTCTTCTAAACGAAATAGTAATCATTAATCAACGAAATGGGCCACGGACGTCGTCCTGTTTTCTTTTGTCATATCGAGCGCAGCCGAGATATCTTGCCGGGGATTTTACGTGTTCTATATTCGCAGCCAGATCCCTCCATTTCAGTCGGGATGACAAAAAACGCAGCGTTTAACGTTCACTCCATCAATAAATCCGATTCACCTGAGAGCACACAGAAATAATCAATGCCGTAAGGGTCAAATAGGGAAGTTTACCGATTCCGTTCATTGAAGTTCTTTTTCTTCTGTTTCTATACGTCTTTGCCATCCCTTTTCGCCGTCAACCTCATAAATCTGTAGACGGCCCTAATAATTCCCTAAATTAGTAAACGGGCCTAATTATCCTAAAAAAAATACCGTACCCCTTTAATTTCCCCCAGTCATGGTTATTTCTCCGTCGCATCACTGCCCTATGTAACAGCACCTTCATATTTTTCATTTCATATTATCCAGCTTCTTCGGGTGCGTCCACTCCTATATATACTGATATGCGTTGCTACGCAGTCTTTTGACTATTCGCATCAGTCACAAGTAAATCTATGGCCGTTTTCCCCTTAAAGCCTTGGAAAGGTATTTAATAACAACATTGATATTCTTTGTAGAGTATGGCAAATACCAGCCGGTCAGCCAGCCATCTTGTCCTTGAAAGTTGTTGACAAATTTTACTTTGAATCCTTCATTGCGAATCTCTTCTTCATATTTCCGACGTAGATCCAAGTCGATTTCATTTTTCCGACGTAGATCCAACTCGATACGCAGGTTTTCCTTCTGTACGTAGATATACGCCTTATCATTATCTGTACCTGTCCAATAGATAAAGTATCGTTTGTTTTTATTAAATGCCTCAGTTAATCCATTAATTTTTTTATTGTATAATTGATTACGAAGAGAACAGATATATTCTATCTCCGGGGCTTTCAAATACTTTTTCAAGATATTTATCACCTCTTCATTTTCTTCATCTTTTAATAAACCTTCTTCAGCAGATATAATATTTTCTGATCTCCTGGATTTTTCACTCATCTTAATTTCTCCCTTTTTCTCTATTAGCGGCCAAATCCGTCTGGAAACTTTTTTGAAGCTGGACAGATTTGGGTTTCTTCGTTTATATTTTTCTACTATCAGTGGCAAGGCGTCGCGATATTCAGCTCGCCAAATTTCGGCCAAACTATAGTCCGGATTTAGCATAACTAAGACAACATAATCAAAATGATGTTTTAAAAATGAACTCAGTCGACCCAAATCACTTGGCAAGCCCTCTGTTTCACTGCGTCTTGTTTTAATTTGAAATTGTCGCCCCCTCTGATCTATAGCATCGAATCCCTCTGCTTTTGGATCGACACACAGATGTAGATTGAGATGATTACAGGCAAGTATTACTCCGACCTCGGCCGTTATACCTGTTTTTCGTATTACTCCTACAGCATCCTCATAGGCCAGAGATGCCTTTATTACTTTTTTCATTCTTGACAGTATCTCTTCAGTAATCGGAATTATCCTAATACCGAAGCTATACCCTCCCGTTACTAATAGATTCAACACTTCCTGACGAACATCCTCAAGCTTCAAGCCAAGATTCATAAGAACTTGGGCCGCTATACCTTCGCTTTCTCTGAGCAAACCCAACTGGATATGTTCGGTCCCTACATAATTGTGGTTAAGCGACCGGGCCTCTTCGATTGCGTACTCAATGACCTTTTTGGCCTGAGGTGTCTGTGGTAGCTTGCCTAACGTAACCGTATCCGGGCTGCTCTTGACCAGTTTCTCAACCTCAAGACACAGCTTTTTTATATCCACGTCAAGATTTTTCAGTACCGTTGCGCCTACTCCGCTGCCATCTTTAACCAGCCCGAGAAGGATATGTTCGGTACCTATATATTCATGTTTAAATCGCTGTGCCTCCTGGTTGGCTAGCGCCATAACTTTACGTGCACGGTTTGTAAAACGCTCAAACATCTTTTTACTCCAAAATCGCTTCCAGAAATAACTAAAGTTTCCCTGTCTCTCCTCACTTAAGCTCTAACACAATACAGGACATGTGCGTTTTATCCTTCACTTCCCCTCTGCGTACTCGTGGCTTTTTTAACTCTCTTTCTATTCACAGCCTTTGTGTATTCATTTTTGTAAAATTTGCCATAATATCACCTAAATCAATAAGTGAGCTACTTCCAGGTCTTGAATTTCAAGCCTTGCGCCCAATTGATTAAATAACTATAGTTTTTCGATTCTACAGCCTTACGAAATTTCTGAGCGGGATTAAGCCCTTCAATGCTAAGTTCAAGGTCAATAAGCAAACAATATCCAAGCAATTCTCTCAGACTCCAGTTCGGTTTCCCTGCTTTTTCCCATTCATTTTTAATTCTACCTAAAAATGATTTAGGTTTGCTTTGTTTCATTATTTCAGCCCTTAAATATCCAGTTCTGTCGGGATTAACTTCTACTTTTAATCCTAATGCTTTAATAAGAATTGAAGCCGTTTCTGTTCCCGTATCCTTTTCCCCTGACAAAAAGGCATAAACAGTTCTCTTAGGTATGTGGTCTTCGACCATTTTTGAAACCTGATAAATGGTAAGCCCTAAGCTCAACATCTGTTGTAAAATTGCATTCCTTATATTATTCATGAGTGCAATATAGCACGATAAGCACCTATATCAAGTAATTATTTATTTTTTCTAATATTATTTAAAATCTTTTTACGGGATTTTACGCAGTGGCTACTCTAACAAACAGAACATCCACAACAATAGAACACAGGATTAACGATATGCTTTTATAAAGGAATGGGTTCGACTGGTATATTAGACAGCAGGCCATAAACAATCATTATCGCTTTAACAAACCTTATCCGCGTTAATCCTTGTAATCCTGTCTACATTAAGTTGATTATCAACACTACGAACTAAGAACGCCGTCTCATGGAGACCTTGCCATTGACTATTTACGATTTACCCCGTGAGATGACGGCTGTGTCAACCGAAACATAGGTAACAGAATGTACCGACTACATAGGTAACACTTTTTTTGGTTTTGTTGGCTTATATCCGCAGCTAGCTGCGGATATAAGCGGTTGATTTCTAGCCACTTTTATCTTCCATTCTTTATGGTCTATATGACCTAACAAATAATTACAGTACCATATCAAACTCATGTCTTCATTTAGCTGTTCAATACCAACGTATTCATCTTGTAAGCTTTGCGTCAA
>Ga0268282_1000209_pt1 | contig 34003 bp, 25 predicted proteins | sample saktaG_12_FD_190133 | JGI IMG/M metagenome (GOLD analysis project Ga0268282, IMG submission 190133) | Saline water microbial communities from Sakinaw Lake, British Columbia, Canada - sak_2011_5_24_120m | ecosystem: Environmental > Aquatic > Non-marine Saline and Alkaline > Saline ...
ACAGGTAAGCAGTGATATAAACACAAGCAGGTCTAAAGCAACGCGGATACCGAACCGCTAAGCTGGTTTTTATGAGCAAAAACCTCCAAAAAACTGATCCACTTAAACCTATGTCGGATTTTGGGATATTTTTTCCTTTGACATTTCATAATTTATGGTTTATAGAGGCCTCACATTTTTGAAGCAGGGCATGTCACGACATCTTACGGTTTTAGGAATGAGTATTCTTCCGGTGAAGGAAAGCATGCTTGTTCCAAAATGTGCTTTGTACCGATTCTGGGTAGTTTTTTTTTACGGAGTTATTACTGTTTATGGAAACTATTGTATCTGTTAAACCTCTTCTGGCAGTGGCTGTTTCTTTTTTCGGGTCACTCTTAATTATTATCCTTGGCAAAAAACCGAATATACGAGAGGCATGTACCTTCGTAATAGCATTTACAAAATTTGGTATAATTGCCTCCATGATACCCGTTATCCTTGGGGGGCAAAGGATATTTTATAATCTTGTCGAGGTGCTCCCCGGTGTTGGAATTGCCTTCAGGGTCGATTCATTTGGCCTTCTCTTTGCGCTGGTATCTTCTTCGCTCTGGATAGTAACATCCGTATATTCTATCGGGTATATGCGTCCCCTTAAAGAGCATTCTCAGACGCGATATTTTGCCTTCTTCGCGCTTGCTCTTTCTTCAGCGGTTGGAGTTGCATTTTCGGCCAATCTTCTCACGCTTTATCTATTTTATGAGATGTTATCACTGTCCACTTACTCGCTGGTTACGCATCATCAAGATAAGGAAGCTCGCTCTGCCGGCAGGAAGTATTTGACATATCTCATGGGTGCATCTATAGCATTTCTGCTTCCGGCACTTATACTAACTTACCATTTTACGGGAACCCTGGATTTTGCGGATAAAGGAATATTAGCCGGATCCGCTTCGAAAGCCATGCTCTCCTTTATGTTTGTACTTTTCATCGCCGGTATAGGCAAGGCGGCTATTATGCCGATTCACTCCTGGTTGCCTTCCGCGATGGTAGCCCCGACACCTGTCAGTTCGCTTTTGCATGCTGTTGCCGTCGTAAAGGTTGGGGTGTTCTCAGTGTTGCGCGTTTGTTTTCATATCTTTGGCATAGACTTGATGCATTCTCTCTCTCTTGATGTCTTTCTGATTTATTTTATATCCGTTACCATTCTTGTGGGTTCGTTATTTGCTTTGAGGCAGGATGACCTGAAAGCGAGGTTAGCTTACTCAACGGTAAGTCAGCTGTCTTATGTGGTTATGGCGGGGGGACTTATGAGTGTGTTGGGTATGACTGGAGGTGTACTTCATATAGCCATGCATGCTTTTGGGAAGATCACACTGTTCTTCTGTGCAGGTGCGATACTTGTCAACACCGGCATAAGAAAGATCAGCGAGATGAGAGGCATCGGTAAGATGATGCCGGTAACCATGGCTGCCTTCTTCTTCGGTTCTCTGAGCGTCATCGGCCTGCCGCCTTTCGGCGGATTCTGGAGTAAGTGGTATCTCGCCCTGGGGTGCATTGATATAAACCAGCTCCCGATACTGGTGGTTCTCTTAACTAGTTCCCTGTTGAATGCAGCATACTTTCTACCAATAACCTATAATGCCTTTTTTTCGCAGGGCAGTAAATTTAATAAAGAGACAGCGATCAAGGAAGCCCCTATTTTGGCAGTGGTACCCCTTGTATTTACGGCGTTTGTCTCTTTTATTTTATTTCTCTGGCCGGGGATTTTCCTTGAGCTGGCACGGATGACAGCCAGGGCTGTGATGGGAGGATAAGTAATGCTTGAAGGAAAAAAAGAAGTTGAAGAAAAAATGGAACTCGGTCATGAACCTGTGCCGGGGTACAGGAAAATTTTTTTTATTACTATCACGATAGCCGTCTTATATTTCGCAATTATTTTATTTAATACTGTCTGACAACAAAGATAAGTAATATGCAACATATCTCACATTAGACGTAAATCGAATCATGATCGTGCAATAAAATATGAAGCGTTAGAGTATTAAAGAAGGAATCTATGATGAAGAAAGAGAAAGAACATATATTTGACAAGCCCAAAAACGTAAAGAGGCTCTTAGGGATTTTCTATGGAATCCTTGTATTACTTCTCATCGGCGATTTTTTTATTAATAAACACGCCATATTTCCATGGGAAGAATGGCCGGAATTTTATGCAATATACGGATTTGTTGCGTGCACTGTTCTTGTTATTGCTTCAAAATATATATTGCGGCCTTTAGTCAAGAGGCGAGAGGATTACTATGATTAATACTGTTCCCCCCGCAGCTATATTTATCATCGGGGCATTATTGATACCGTTCATAAAGAAAAGGAGTTTGAAGAATGCATATCTTTTACTCCTTCCTGTTGTCGGATTTATCAATCTGATCAATATACCGGAAGGTTCGCATTTTATAACCAGTTTTATGAATTACGATCTGGTTTTTGTCAAGATCGACAGGCTTAGTCTTTTATTCGGGTACATTTTTCACCTAATAACTTTTATCTGTATTATCTATGCGCTTCATGTGAAAGATGATCTGGAGCATATGGCGGGTTATCTTTATGCCGGAAGTGCCCTTGGAATTACTTTTGCAGGTGATCTCATTTCTCTTTATATCTTCTGGGAAGTGCTTGCTCTCACTTCTGTATTTCTTGTCTGGGTGCGGGGAACAAAAAAGTCTCTTGACGCTGGATTTCGATATATATTGTATCATATTGTAGGGGGGCTCTGTCTCCTTGCAGGAATACTTTTATATGTTCACGGTACGGGCTCCATCGAGTTCAAGTACATCGGATTGCAAAGTGGCAATATAGGAACATACCTGATATTTTTAGGATTTGGGCTGAACTGTGCCTGGCCGATTTTTCACCCGTGGTTAACCGATGCCTACCCCGAGGCAACGATCAGCGGCGTTATATTCATGACTGCCTTTACCACGAAAACTGCCGTCTATGTTCTGGCAAGGGCCTTCCCTGGAACTGCCATGCTGATATGGATCGGGGCAGCTATGACAATGTTTCCCATATTCTATGCGGTTATTGAAAATGACTTACGAAGGGTGCTTGCCTACAGCCTTATTAACCAGGTAGGATTCATGGTCTGTGGCATCGGGATAGGGACCGCATTGGCAATAAATGGCGCCGTATCCCACGTGGTTAACGACATCCTCTTTAAGGCCCTCCTTTTCATGTCCATAGGGGCCGTTATGTACCGTACAGGAAAAGTAAATGCCACGGATCTGGGCGGATTATATAAATCTATGCCGATAACGTGTGTATTCTGCATTGTCGGCGCCGCTTCGATCTCCGCATTTCCATTCTTCAGTGGTTTTGTGAGCAAGTCAATGGTAATGAGCGCCGCCGCACACGGAGGAATGAGTGTCGTCTGGTTCATGCTCCTCTTTGCCTCTGCAGGTGTCTTCCATCATGCAGGCATCAAGATTCCCTTTTTCACATTTTTCTCTCACGATTCCGGTATAAGAACAAAAGAAGCTCCCCCACATATGCTCATTGCAATGGGAATTACTGCGTTCCTTTGCATCTTCAACGGGGTGTTTCCCGGTACTCTTTACAGTCTGCTTCCCTATCCTGTTGACTATGTTCCCTACTCACCGTCACATGTTATGGCACAGACTGAACTTCTCTTTTTCTCTGCTCTGGCCTTCACTCTTCTCATTCTCTCAGGAATCTATCCAGCAGAACTGAGAGCTATTAATCTGGACTTCGATTGGTTCTACCGGAAGGGTGCCAAACTTGCCGTATACGTTTTTACGGGTATCTCTGCCGGTATCGCCAGTGTGCTCGACTATCTGTTTATTCGTCTCCTTCCATTGAAATTGTCAGCTTTCACTAAAAAACCTATTTCTACTTTAATCGGTTATCATGGTGAAGAGTATTCGGCTATTGATGATGCTGCATCTGGCCCCCCTATGCCGGAGACAACAAATTTTGTTCCTTCAGGGGTTCCTGTTCTGATTGCCGTAGTGTTTCTTGCTGCCCTTGCTTTAACATATATTGTGTTGTTTTAAGGTGGGCTCGGGGCTAAAAATCTCATTTTGATGAACGGCACTGTTTATGTAAAAATTTATAATGTTTTTCCCTATACATCTGTATAATCGATTTCCCCTCCCCTCTTTAAGCAAGAGCCACTTCAGTAAAATTTGTGCCTGGATCTCTAATGGTAGGATGCTCCGGGCCAGACAGTCACTTTTGTTTATCCCTTCTTTAGACTGACAACCGATTTTTGATCGGAATCTCTCCATATTCATAAGTTGATTTTAATAACAGGTAATTTTGGAGAGACAGATCTCCTGATTTAAGGATTTTTAAATATATCAGGAAATGACACTGTTCAATTAACTGTTGACATTAAGTGTCGAATTATGTTTGATAAACAGAGTAAAAACAGGTGTGTTTGCGTATAGTCTAACACTTTTTCCTTTCCGAACACTGTTTGGGGAGTTGGCCTTATAAAGGCGAGAAAATTGGAGCATAAAGGAGAAATAATTATGCATGAGAAACGACAGATTGTCAGATTAGGGTTATGTGTATCATTGATACTGTTTGCCATGATGGTTGTGTTCGGCTGTGCGGCAAAGACAAGGGTATATGGCATCAAGCCTGCCGAAGTATCTGTAGGGGGCATACGAACGCTGGCTGTCCTTAAATTTGATGGGAAGTACGGTGAAACTGTAAGGAGCGATTTTTATAATAAGCTTGCTGAGATTGAGCATTTCGAACTTATTGATACTACCCAGATGAGTGCCCTGGAAAGAGTAATCTATGACCAGATAGATGATCCCAGGATTTTGCCCGCCCTTGAGAATCTCCACGCCGATGGTATAATAACGGGGCGTGTAACAGCTGATATTAACGACATTAGTGGCACTGATCAGGTCCAGATGAAAGAGGGTACCGGTCGGTACAAAAAGCAGAAGAATATATTTGGCAAGTGGGTTGATGTAGAAATAAAACGTACCGTGCTGAGACCTGTACCTTATATCATTCGACAAGCTTCACTGACCACGGATTTCAAAGTATTCGATCTTAGAACCAGGAAAATCGTCGCCACAGGAAAGGTTACGAATAACTATAATAATAAGTTCGGCGGCAGTGAGGAGAACGCTCTGTTTTTTGGCGATGACTTGAGCGAACTTCCCGCCCAGAATCAAACCGTAAATGAACTTTCCGCCAAGGTTGCTGCTGCACTTGTTGCAAAAATCTCCCCAACTCAGATTGCGACGGTTGTGCAGTTTGATGATGGCGGTAAATACGGGTTCGGTGGACACAATATGATAAAACGGGGAATTGAATTTGCCAAACGTGGATCATGGAAAGAGGCCATGGAGATATGGCAAGAGGTAATCAAGACCGAACCCACAAACTCTGCGGCATATTATGATCTCGGTGTTGGTTATGAAAGTTTTGGAGGCCTGAAAAACCTCAATATTGCACGACAAATGTATAAAAAGGCGGCTATGTGTGGAGATAACACTCTTTATATAGAAGCAGTAGCAAGGATCAACACGGCTATTTCTAGTTGCCAGAAATACGAACAGCAAAAGAAGTTACTCAAGAAAACTCCGGTGAAGAAAAGCAGTGAAGAAGGCGGGGTACGAATATATTAATGGAGTCAAATTCACAGGTAATAAGAAATTACCTTGGCAAGGAGGATTGTTATGAAACGTAAAGCTATTTTTTATACGAGTATATTTCTGGGGCTGTTCCTCTTCTGTGTGCCGCTGGTCTATGGTGCGACCGTAACGGCAGTTGGCCAGGCACAGATAATTGGTGGCGATGATAGCCAGGCTCGGTTGAATGCTATTGAAGGTGCCAAGAGGGCTGCGGTGGAGCAGGGTGTCGGTACGCTGGTTGATTCCAAAACAAAAGTGGCCAATTTCGAAGTACTGGAGGACAAGATCTATTCCAGAGCCAGCGGTTATGTGACGAATTACAGCATATTATCTGAAGGTAAAACCCCGGATGGTTCCATATACACTGTAACCATCCGTGCTGATGTACAAACAGCATCGATCAAAAATGATCTGAGAGCCATCGGAATTCTTATGGCAACGGTTGGTAACCCGCGGTTTATGGCGGTGTATGTGCCTGAGACGAAGAGTTCGGCCAACCGGAATTCAAGGGTCGTCCGGGCCGCCGAGCAGGCTATTAACGGTGTTTTTGCCCGCAAGGGGTTTATAGTCCTTGATCGAATGTTTATTAACAATGTTTATAATGAGATTGAACAGGCGGGACGTATCGATATAGATATGGATGACCTGTCAGCCCTTGCCCTGAAGTACAGGGCGGATCTCCTTTTAGTTTATGATGTACATGCTGCAAAAAAGGTTGGGGGCCAAAGTAAGTACTTCGGCGGCATTATAGTGGAAGTCGCTTTGCGTGCCGTTGCCCCGGCTACAGCGGACCTGATCGCACAGAAGTCCGGTGATCTGTATGTAAGGACGATGAAGGCGACCGGAGACTATTATGACAACATGCAGGCGGCCAAGGCTTCGGATGCCGTGGGAAAAGCCGTAGCCAAAGCCTTGATTGGCGATACCCTGGCCTACTTTCAACGCTCGGTGCATGCAGGTGCCCGTTTTGACCTGTGGTTTAGGAACTTTTCAGAGGAAGAGACATACGCAATTGTGGATGTGATCGACAAGATGAGCGGTTTCAAGGACAGATACGTTCGAAATCAGTCCCCCGGGAACTTCCAGCTTGATGTCAATTATCAGGGCAAGAAGTTCGATTTCCAGAAGGAACTTTTCACCAGTCTGAAACGGCAAGGTATCCTTTTCCAGACTCAGCAGGCAAAGGGGAATCGATTCCTCTTCTTTAAAACGGGAACTGATAATCCATTTAAGGATATACAAGTCCGCTAATCGTTTCATCATGTTATATTCTTAAAGAAACCCGCTCTTGATTTGATCAGGGGCGGGTTCCTTTGACTTCCGGTCAAGCCCGAATATGACATAGTGTTTTAAAGGTAAAAAATATTGCGCCTTCCCAAAAAATGGTTAAGCTTCAGTCTCATTACTCTGCTGATCCAGTTTTTCCTCATAGGTTGTCAGAGTTTACCCTTAATCGCTGTTGCTCCTACCGCGGTCCAGTTCGGCACATTTGCATATCAATCCGTTGAGGAAGCGGATATCAATACTGCAGTGATTCCACCCGTTACAAAAGAAGAATTGAAGGAGATTAAACGAGTAGCGATATTTTTAGGGCAGGAAAATCCAACCAGGCCATACGGAAGAATAGGTGATTTAGGGGCCGTAGTGGGAGACAATCTTCGTATAGAATTGATGAAATTGGGATATCAGGTTTGTGACTGGAGCAAAATAGAAAAATACATTGGCGAAAAAGGTGTTCAGGCACCATGCAGCGTCGATACGATGGCTGAAGCTGGAAAAGCACTGGGAGTGCAGGCTATTATAACAGGTTCTATCACCTCCGGCCGTACGTGTTCGCTCGGTATGGTGGGAATAGGAAGGATGACTACAGTTGTTCAGAGTGCCTCACTGAAAATCATAGGGGTTAATAAAGCTGACACATTGATGATCATCACGATTGCTTACAAAATAGGGCAAAATCCGAAAGTTGCAGCCGGGGGCATGGCAATAATCTTGAAAGCGAAACTGGAAGACCCTTATGTAGACGTGAAAGAAAAGCTGAAGAAAGAGAAAAAAGAAGTAGGGTGAGTTTTTATCGCCCCCCAACCAAAAGAGAGTGACCTTTCGATTATTTCTTCATTCACCCATTAAAAAAATGGCGGAAGTGCATGGGAATCGAACCCACCTGGGACGGTTCTAGCGCCCCACACTGGATTTGAAGTCCAGGAGGCCCACCAGTGACCTTGGCACTTCCGCAACCGGTATGTTAATATCGAATCATGAATTAAATGTCAACGGTTACATTCTTGACCGGGCGCAATAAAAACAAGTATATTGTTCGCAACAGCTCACTATCTCCGATTATTCGCTTTGCTCATGAATCTTCGATTTTCTTACCGGGAAACTCCCGCCCTGTGGGCGGGGAGATTCACTTTTTTTACCGCTATTTATCTTAAAGCTTAATACTTATGTGACTCAGATATTCCGGTTGTGCGGTAAGTTCAAGTGAGTTGTCAATTAACTGAACCCTCACATCATCGCCCGCTTTGACCCGTGTTTTATTCTCCGGCAAAACTATAAGCCCGTTTGCCCTGACCATCGATTTCAGTATACCGGATCCCTGCTCACCGGTCGTTGATGCGGTGAATTTCCCATCTTCATACTTTAAATAGGTCCTGATAAAGTGTACAAGTCCGCTTTTCTTCTTGATCTCTTCCTTCAAGGTGGCCGTTATCGTTTTTCGAAACAACTTTTTGTGTCCTGTCATCTTCAGTATTGAAGGTCTTACAAATTGTTCGAATGAAACCATTGATGATACAGGATTGCCGGGAAGCCCAACGAGAGGAATGTCTTCAATAGTACCGAAGGCCAGAGGTTTGCCTGGTCTCATTGCCACGCGCCAGAATTCCACCCTGTTTCCCACTTCCCTCATGATATCCTTTACAAGGTCATAATCTCCCACCGATACGCCACCGGATGAGATTATGATATCGGCACGCATCGCCGTCCTGAATTTTGCTGTTAATTCTTCCCTGACATCCTTGGCGATACCGATCTGTAAGGGAATACCGCCGCAGTCCATTACCTGAGCGGCAATGGAATAGCTGTTGCTGCTCCTGATCTTTCCCGGTGATATTTTTTCGTCTATATCGACAAGTTCGTCACCCGTAGCAAGGATCGCCACGATCGGTCTCTGATAGACATTTATAAAGGAACGGCCCAGTGAAGACATCATTCCTATCTCGGCAGGCCTGATAACAGCCCCGGACGGAATAACAAGCTCACCATCCTTGACGTCCTCGCCCGCAAACCTTATATCCTGCCCTCTTTGTGCTTCGATAAATATCTTTACACTTGTACCGGTTTTTTCGGTGTCCTCCATCCTCATGACCGCATTGGCTCCGGTTGGAATGTAGGCTCCCGTCATTATCCTGGATGCCTCCCCTGAATTGACGCTCTTTTGGGGAATATATCCTGCTGGGATATCTTCAATAACAGTAAGAGTAATTGGCTTTTCCCTTGAAGCCCCCGCTGTGTCTTCCCAGCGGAGAGCATAGCCGTCCATTGCCGAATTGTCTTGGGGGGGAATGTCCATGTCAGCATATATGTCTTCTCCCAGAATTCTTCCGAGTGAGTTCAGTATGTCTGTCTTTTCCAGACCGAGGGGAGTGATAGAACCGAGTATTCTGTCGAGTGCTTCTTTAACTGTTATCATGATATATAATCCTCCGTGAGCGTTTTGAACTTAAACAGTTAACGCATTTTGTCCGGTTGCATTGCTGATTTAATTAAGAAACGCTATCTTAAAAGGTCTTCCTTGTCAATATGGAACGGGGGTCTTTTTAGCTTGAATTAATCTAATTGATGTTATAAATGAGAGTTCAGAGTTCAAAGTTTCGAGTTTAAAGTTTAAAGCTCAACCCGGAACCCTGAACTTTGAACTCCAAACCCGGAAATAGGAGCTAATAAATGGGGCACGTTGATTTACAGAAAAAGATAAAAAAACTTCTTAAAGAAAAAAATGCCATTTTATTGGTTCATTATTATCAAAGAGACGAGATTCAAGAAATTGCTGATATTTTAGGTGATTCACTGGCTTTGAGCATAGAGGCAGCCCAAACAGATGCAGATATTGTTGTATTTGCAGGCGTTCGCTTTATGGCTGAGAGTGCTTCAATAGTATCTCCCGATAAGACCGTACTTCTTCCAAGACTGGATGCAGGGTGTCCTCTTGCGGACATGATCACTGTCCCCCAGCTGGAAAAGGCAAAGAAGGAAAATCCGGATGCCGCAGTGGTGACCTACGTGAATTCTTCTGCCGAAGTAAAGGCCCACAGTGATATATGCTGTACCTCTTCCAATGCGTTACGGGTAGTCAATTCGCTTAAAAATTACAAAAAAGTCCTTATGGTTCCCGATGGAAATCTTGCCCGCTACACGGCCAGATTTACCGAGAAGGAGATTATTCCGTGGAATGGTTTCTGCCCGGTTCACCATTTTGTAAAACCACAAGAAGTAAAGGATGTAAAAGCTAAATATCCACAGGCGCAATTTGCTGCCCATCCCGAGTGTGTTCCGGAGGTGCTTGACATTGCCGATTATGTGGGGAGTACAAAAGGGATTATAAAGTTTTCCAAAGAAACTGATGCCGAAGAGATTATTGTCGGTACCGAGATCGGGATCATGTATCAGTTAAAAAAGGAAATTCCGGGAAAAACTTTTATTCCTGCCTCGGATAATCTCATATGCCGTACCATGAAATACATTACACTTGAAGATATCTTAAGCTCGCTTTTGGAAATGAAACATGTAATCAAGGTTCCTGAAGATGTACGGGTTCCAGCCGAAAAGGCCCTTAAGGGAATGTTGGAGGTTGGAGCTGAAGACTGATAGCTGATGATAGCCGAATGTTTCAAATACTTCGGGAGTGAGACTGTTTTTGGTGAAAGAAATTGTGATATCTGATCCTGTCTTTAATGCCGTTATCGAGAAGATTAACCAGGGAGAGAACGAAGTAAAGGTTAGCGGTCTTCACGGCTCGGCAAAGTCCTTCCTTTTTGCAGCGCTTTTTAAAACCATAAAGACACCCCAGATTATAATTTGTTCCACCGAAAGTAAAGCAAAGGATGTATACCAGGATGTCTCTTTCTTCCTTGATGGTAAAGATGTTGTCTTTTATCCGCCATGGGAAATAGTGTCAACTGATATGCTTTCTTACCAGAGGGATGTGGAGCCAAGGAGGATAGATACCCTTTTCAGATTGGTTTCCGGTAATCCCGCCGTATTCGTTATTCCGCTTTCTGCCCTTCTACAAAGAGCTGTTCCGAGAAACATTGTTGAAGATTATGTTGAGACAATATCCATAGGTGATACCCTGGAAAGGGATAGTTTTACTGCGAAGCTGGACGAGGGGGGTTACAGGAGGGTAGCCCTTGTAGAGGAGGAAGGGGAGTTTAGTGTAAGGGGTCATGTGATTGACATTTTTCCTCCAATCTCTGATATGCCATTCAGAATGCTCTTTATAGGGGATGAATTAGAGTCGATCAGGAAATTTGATACAGTTTCACAAAGATCTGCTAAAGAATTAGATGAGTTTGTTCTCACCCCTGCGAGGGAACTTATACTGTCAGGGAATCTACAGCGGCAGGCTATAAGGAACTTGAAAAAAAGGGCGGGTGAGCTGGGCACTTCTATAACCGCGCGAAATCGCATAGCCGAAATAATAAAAAACGGGCTTTCTTCTTCGATAAACCCATTGTTTTTACCTCTGTTTTATAATGCTCTTGATACGTTTTTTGATTATGTTCCTGAGGACAGCATGTTGATTTTTGACGATTTTATCGCCATGGAGCAGGCTGAAGAAAAGATTGTAAATGATATAGATGGATTTTTACTCAGGGCCGAAAGAGAAGATAAATTCTATCTGGAGAAAGATTTTTTTTGTGTATCAATGGCGGAACTGTTTCAACGCTTTGTGGATTTCAAGAAGGTATATATTGAGGGACTTGAATTTGGCATTGATGATAAAAATGATTCTGCAGTCAAATTTCATATTGAAACCAATACCGGGCTGAAGAAGAAAACATCTGAAATCAGTATGGAAGATAGTATTCTGGCCCCTCTCGTGGAAAAGATTAGAAAATGGATGGACGATGGAAATCTTGTATCCTTTCTGTGCAGCGGAGAAGAAGGGATTCAAAGAATGTCCCATCTGCTTATGGGATATTCCCTTCCTGTTACCAGGTCAGATGCCCCTGTCTTATCTGAACTGGTACTGCATGATGGCAAAGGAAGCCTGATCTTAAGAGATGGGAAGATAACTGAGGGTTTTCATTTTCCCGGTCTCAAGCTCGTTGTTGTCGGTGAAGAGGAAGCTTTTGGCAAAAAGGAAAAAAGAAGAAGGGCACGACCGGTCAGAGAGGGATATTTTCTTAAATCGTTTGGGGAGTTGAAAGAGGAGGACTATGTTGTCCATACCGATCATGGCATAGGTAAATACCTTGGGCTTAAAAAGTTATCAATTGGAAAGATCGAGAATGATTTCCTGCTTATCGAGTATCTTGGAGGTGATAAACTCTATCTTCCTGTCGACCGTCTGGATCAGATTCAGAGATATATCGGCCCGGATGGTTATGTCCCGAGCATTGATAAATTGGGTGGCTCTTCATGGGATGTGGTTAAGAAGAAGGTAAAGAGATCCGTGCGGGAGATTGCGGAAGCGCTCGTTTCTGTTTATGCCGCCAGGGAAGTGATGGAGGGGCACTCGTTTTCTCCTACCGACAGATATTATGATGAATTTTCGTCTTCTTTCGAGTATGATGAGACTCCGGATCAGGCAAAAGCTATAGATGAAATCATCTATGATATGAGTGATTCCAGGCCGATGGACAGATTAATCTGCGGGGATGCCGGGTTTGGTAAGACCGAAGTAGCACTAAGGGCCTCTTTCAGGGCGGCGATGGAGGGGAAACAGGTGGCGGTTCTGGTTCCCACAACAATTCTGGCAGAACAGCATTATCAGACATTCGCCAGGAGACTTGAAAAATACCCTATCAGCGTTGAGGTTTTGAACCGGTTCAAAACCAGGGCTCAACAAAAGGAAATCGTTGAGGCGATAAACAGGGGGCTGGTAGATATTGTAATCGGCACCCACAGAATTTTGCAGAAGGACGTTGTTTTTAAAGATTTGGGACTTGTTATTATAGATGAAGAACAGCTTTTTGGGGTGAGCCACAAAGAAAAGCTGAAAAAGTTACGTGCCCTTGTTGATGTTTTGACAATGACAGCGACCCCTATACCGAGGACACTGCATCTGTCGTTAATTGGGATAAGGGATTTATCTATTATCAATACACCTCCTGATGATCGTCTTTCCATCAAAACGTATGTTTTAGAGTTTGATGAAGATACGATAAGAGATGCTATCAGACGAGAGATTGAAAGAGGTGGCCAGGTTTTCTTTCTCCATGACAGGGTGCGTTCAATATACACAATGGCGCGATTTATAGAGGGACTGGTTCCCGAGGCCAGGGTTGGAGTGGCCCATGGACAGCAGATGAAGAGCAGGGAACTTGAGAATGTCATGGTGAAATACCTCCAGCGGGATTACAATGTCCTTGTGTGTACCACGATTGTAGGATCAGGAATTGACATCCCGACGGCAAATACAATGATTATAAATCGTGCGGACAGATTTGGACTTTCCCAGTTGTACCAGCTCAGAGGGAGGGTAGGAAGGTCAAAAGAAAAAGCTTACGCTTTTCTCCTGGTTCCCCAGGGAGCAATGCTCTCGGAGGACGCCAGAAAGAGGCTTCAGGTAATCAAAGAATTTTCGGAACCCGGTTCCGGTTTCAGGATTGCCTCTCATGACCTGGAAATAAGAGGGGCCGGGAATCTCTTGGGAATATCGCAGTCGGGTCATATTTCCGCCGTAGGCTATGAGCTTTATACTCAGTTAATGGAAAAAACTGTTAGGGAACTCAGGGGTGAAAAGTTGCCCGAAGAGGAAATAAAGCCGGAAATCAATATGGGATTGCCGGCCTTTATTCCGGATGATTATATAGCCGATATGCACAGGAGGCTTGTAACCTATAAGAGGGTATCCATGGCTACCACGGATGATGATCTAGCCGAGATTAGAGAAGAGCTCGAAGATTGCTATGGGTTTATCGTTCCGCAAGTGGAAAATCTTCTGGAGATTATCAGTGCCAGGAACCTTTTAAAGGATGTCTGGGGTAAAAAGATGGAGTATGACGGGAAGAAAATCTCCATTTATTTTCATAAAGATAGCCCTGTTGAACCGGGAAAGATAGTTGAACTTTCCCAGAAAAGGATGAAAGGGTCGCAGTTTACACCCGATTTTAAACTAAGTGTCCCTATGCCTGGCCTTAGCAGTGACGAAGCTCTTAAACAGGCAAAGAGTTTGCTTAGGGATTTGACCACGTGATATGAGAGTTTAACCTTACGGATTGAGGAGTTGAGATGTATAGAGGAGGATCGTATAGATCGTATAAGACATGGCACATTTTGTGTCTTTGTATCATTTTTTTACTTGTCTTATCCGGCTGCCAGGGTATGGATGACACTGCGAAGCAATATGTTGCTACTGTCAATGGAGCGAAGATTTTACTGAGTGATTTCAACGAAAGATTAAAAAAAGAACTGGACATCATGGAGAGCATTCCGTCCTTGAAAGAGGGTGAAATCGATCAGATGAAAGAGGAAATATTGAATGAACTTATTGATGAGAAGATCATGCTGCTTCGTGCTGAAAAGCTTTCCCTGTCCGTTAGTAATGAAGATTTGAAGCATAGGATTGAGGAAATAAAAAAGGATTATCCTGATGATGGATTTAAAAAGATATTTACGAAAAGTGGAATAGATTATGATATCTGGAAGGAAGAGTTGAGAAAAAGGGTAATGCTGGAAAAACTGGTTTATCATGATGTGAATTCCATTATTATAGTTGAAGAGGATGAAGCTTTTGCATATTATGAGGATCATCCAGAGCAATATATCTCCGGAGAACGGGTTCATGCCGCTCATATTGTCGTCCAAAGTCGTAAGGAGGCAGAAGAAGTTCTGAAAAGATTGAAGAGAGGAGAAGATTTTGGTAGGGTAGCGCAGGAGATTTCCACCGGTCCGGAAAGTATCAAAGGGGGAGACCTTGGAGTTTTTAGTCGAGGGGTAATGCCGGAATCCTTTGATAGGGTTGTATTTTCTTTGCCCCCCGGGAAAATCAGCGAGGTGGTAAATACTCCTTACGGTTATCATATTTTCAAGGTTTTTAAGAAAAGTAAAGGTGAGAAGATAAGTTTTTCGGAAGTAAAGAAGAAGATTATATTCGATCTGAAAAAAGAAAAAGAAGAGCGTGAATACATGAAGTGGTTGAAAAAGTTAAGATCGGAGGTAGATATCAAAATTAACAGGGACCTCCTTAGGAAGGTCAAAGTTTCGTAAAAAGAGTGCCTAAAGTGAACTAAAGTTTAAAGTGCCTAAAGTTGACAAATTCGTAAAAAGCCTTTTTTTGTCACCCAAAATCATGTCCTGAACTTGTTTCAGGATCATTCAGGGTCTCTAACTTATTGAAATGTTTAGATGCTGAAACAAGTGAGATCCTGAAACGAGTTCAGGATGACAAATGACACATTTGGAGACTTTTCACGAGTGCATCAACCTTAACTTTAGGCACTTTAGCTCACTTTAGTCACTTAAAACTTAAATTGGCAGGTGTTTATGAAAGTATTGAAAATGGCTGTATTTGCCTGTTTTGTGGCGATATTTCTATCCAATCCGCTAAATGCTAAAATTGTAGATAGGATCGTTGCTGTTGTGAATGATGAAGTTATAACCCTCTTTGAATTGGACAGTGACCTTGAACCCCATTTGAAAAAGATAGAGGAATCCGGAAAAGGAGAAAGCAGGGAAAAGATTATCGCAGAGGCCAGGCTGGCAATGTTGAACAAGATGATTGATGAAACCCTGGTAACGCAAGAGGGAAAGAAACTGGGAATTGTTGTGAAAGAGGAAGATGTTATGGAAACCATCGGTGATATGTTTTCTAGAAGAAATATCAAGATGGAAGATTTCATAAAGACTCTGGCTAAAGAGGGAAGCAACTTCGAGATGTATAAAGAAGAAGTTAAAGAACACCTGATGAAGATGAGACTGGTTGGAAGAAATATAAAATCAAAAGTTTCCGTTACCGATGAGGAGATAGGCGATTATTATAGTGAGCACCGAAAGGATTATGAAGGAGAAGAGGCAGTTAGAATAAAACAGATACTTATCATTTTACCCAAAGATTGCAGCAAGGAAAATAAGCAGCAACTGAAAGCGAAGGCTAAAACGATACATAAGCAATTGGAAGAAGGAAAATCGTTTGAATTGTTGGCAAGCGAGTATTCCCAGGGGCCTGCCGCAAAAATCGGTGGCGACCTCGGTTTTGTCGAGAAAGGGATGATTCTTCCGGAGGTGGACGAAGAGGCCTTTGCCTTAGCGAATGGTCAGATAAGTGATGTTATCGAATCTCCCATAGGTTTTCATATTATAAAGGTTACGGACAGGAAGGGTGCAGGGATAAAATCGTTCCAGTCAGTACGTGAGGAAATTAAAGATAGGATAGGTAAGGTCAAGATTGAAAAGAAGTTTTATGAGTGGCTCGAAGAACTGAGAAAAAAATCCTATATAGATATAAGGCTTTGAAATATATAAAGATAAGGGGTGCTCGTCAGCACAACCTGAAAAATATAAATATAAGCATTCCCAGAGATGAACTTGTAGTGATAACCGGTGTCAGCGGTTCCGGCAAATCGTCTCTGGCTTTCGATACGATTTATGCCGAAGGACAGAGACGATATGTGGAATCACTTTCTACCTATGCACGCCAGTTCATCGGTCAGCTGGATAAGCCCGAGGTTGAATTGATAGAGGGTTTGTCCCCCGCCATAGCTATTGAACAAAGAACAGTAAGTCAGAACCCCCGTTCGACGGTTGGAACAGTAACCGAGATATACGATTACCTCCGCCTTTTATATGCACGGATAGGAGTGCCCCACTGTTATAAATGTGGACGGGAGATTAAATCTGAAACCGTCGATGTAATACTCGATAATGTACTGGTATTTCCCGAAAAGACAAAAATAAATATTATGTCGCCGATTGTCAGGGGAAAGAAGGGTGAATTTCAGAAAGAATTGAAGAAATTGCGCAAGGACGGTTTTGTTCGGGTCAGGATTGATGGAAGGACACTGGAACTTGCCGAAGATATTGAACTGGATAAAAATAAGCGCCACAGTATCGATGTTGTGATTGACAGACTTATCATGAAAGAGGGAATAAGGAAAAGATTGAGGGATTCTCTCGAAATTGCCATGGGCCTGTCTGAGGGACTTGTGAGTATTACTACTGACGGGGGTAAGGATATTATCTTTAGTGAAGGATATGTCTGTCAGGATTGCGGCGTCAGCATTGTTGAGATGACACCGCGGATGTTTTCGTTCAATAGTCCTTACGGTGCCTGCTCTGACTGTGGTGGTCTGGGGACACGGATGTATTTTGATGAGGAGCTGGTTGTGCCTGATCCGGGACTTTCCATAAGGGAGGGTGCTATCGTCCCCTGGGAAAACAGGAATTCCCTTAACTTTTATCAGATGCTGGAAGCCCTTTCCAAACACTATAACTTTGATATTAACATTCCATTTAATAAATTGCCGGAAAGGATCAGAACTGTCCTTCTGTACGGTTCAGGAGATGAAGAGATTAAATTCCATTTTGACAGGGGCGGCAGACGGTATTTTTATACCAAGCCGTTTGAAGGTGTGATCAACAATCTTGACCGGCGGTACAAGGAAACAAATTCCAATGAAGTAAGGATGGGATTGGCGAGGTATCTTAATGTAAGGGAATGTCCGACCTGCCGGGGTCATAGACTCAAAGAAGAGAGTCTTTCTGTAACTGTAGTGGGTAAAAATATATATGAAGTGTGTCAGATGTCGATCGGGGAGTGCATGAGATTTTTTGAAACGCTTTCTCTGTCGGACCAGAATATGGTTGTATCTGAAAGGATAGTGAAGGAGATAAAGGAAAGACTTCGATTTCTCCTCGATGTAGGAATGGATTATATCAATCTGGCCAGGTCTTCGGGCACCCTCTCCGGTGGTGAGTGGCAGCGTATCAAACTTGCAACGCAGATAGGTTCCGGGCTGGTAGGAGTTCTTTATGTATTGGATGAACCGACAGTCGGTCTGCACCAGAGGGATAACATCAGACTTATTTCTACCCTCAAGCATCTGCGCGATATGGGGAATACAGTTTTAGTGGTGGAACACGATGCTGAGATGATAATGTCATCCGATTGTATTGTTGATATGGGGCCGGGTGCGGGATTAAATGGGGGTGAGGTTGTTTTTCAAGGTAAACCTGGAGAAATTTACAAGAGTGAACGATCCCTGACGGGTAAATATCTTTCAGGGAAGTTATCCATTCCGGTACCCGATCGGCGAAGACAGGTCCCTGATGAATTTATAATTCTGGAAGGTGCTCATCAAAATAACCTGAAGGATATCGACATAAAGATTCCGGTGAGGGTTTTTACATGTGTGACAGGTGTGTCCGGTTCGGGAAAGAGCACAATGGTCATCGAAACTCTTTATAAGGTACTTGCTCGCAGGCTGTACAGATACAGGGGCAGGGTGGGGAAGTTGAGACGGATAGGAACCCTTGGTGGTGTCGAAAGAGTTATCGTCATGAACCAGCAGCCGATAGGACGTACCCCGCGATCAAATCCGGCCACCTATACAGGAGTATTTACACATATCAGGGAGCTTTTTGTAAGGCTTTCTGAATCACGTATCAGGGGGTATAAACCGGGCAGATTCAGTTTTAATGTCAAGGGTGGAAGATGTGAATCCTGCCATGGGAATGGCCTGATAAGAGTGGAGATGCATTTTTTGCCGGATGTTTATGTGACCTGTGATGTGTGTCATGGGAAGAGATTCAACAATGATACTCTGGAAATTAAATACAGGGGGAAAAATATAGCAGAGATTCTGGATATGACAGTCAATCAAGCACTTTCATTTTTTGACAGTATTCCGGCGATAAAATCGAAACTGCAGCTCCTTTTCGATGTGGGCATGGGATACATAAAATTAGGCCAATCTGCGACGACTCTTTCAGGTGGAGAGGCACAGAGGATAAAACTGGCAAGAGAATTGGGTAAACGAGCTACTGCAAACACCCTTTATATTCTTGATGAACCTACGATAGGCCTTCACTTTGCGGATATTCAGAAGCTTCTTGATGTCTTAATGAGACTGGTGGATATGGGAAATACTGTTGTAGTAATTGAACACAACCTGGATGTGATAAAATCTGCCGATTATGTAATTGATCTTGGTCCTGAAGGTGGAGAAAAAGGAGGGAGAATCGTTGCTTCCGGTACCCCCGAGGAAGTGGCAGGCATGAAAGATTCCATAACAGGGCAGTTTTTGAATAAGATTTTGTTGGCACCTGAGTGCCGATAGGCGCTTACTTCATTCTCGTTCAAGGTTAATTCCGAGTTTGCCCATCTTTTTATGGAGGGTGTTTCTATTTATCCCGAGAAAATCCGCGGCGGCAGTCTTAACATTATTAGAACGTTTTAAGGCAATCTTGATTAAGCTACTTTCAAATATCGATAATATTTCCTCATATAATCTGCTCTTTTCTCTGTCTGTCGAACAGAGCAGTGTGACAATGGCTTCTAATTTTCCCTCGATGATATCTTCTACAACTGGAAATAATGATGTTTGAGCTGCCCCATCCATAACCATTCTATTAGATTTTTGTACATCCATGACAGAGACCGTTCCTTTCTTCATCATAAATTGGCATTCAGACATCTGTGATTACAAGGTAACCACTTTTATTGGAGGTGAGTCAGCTTTATGTAAATAGTTCCTGAAAGTATAATAACTAGAACCCAGGCTGCAATAAGATTCGAAATCTTTTTTATCGGATATTCAATCAGAGTTTGAACCTCTTCCTCTACCTTGTCTTTATCGACATTATCAACAATATTCTGAACCAGAGCGGTAAAATTTTCGTAAGAATTGGACAGCGTTTGAAATCCCTTTGTTGTGGTTAATAGAAGATATGCCCTTTTTTGCATAATAACGGTGCCGACGCTGGTAATATCTCCCCAGTCGAGCACTTTCTTCCTGAACAGTTTTTTTATTTCTATGCCGTTGTTTTCTATGATCACGTTACGAGAAATCGATTCAAGGAATATATATAGAAGTGGTATGAATATAATAAACAGAACAATTCTTTCTGTAGGAGAACCACTGACGAACAGGGAAATCGAAAGGAGTATAAAGAGGAAAAATACATCTATAGCGAGGGGAATTAATAATCCTATCCCGATTTTGTATATACTGGTTGCCATATTTTAGCCTATGCCCATTACTCTTTTCTTACAAAGGTTCCGCTCTTACCGCCACTCTTTGTTATTAATTTTATATCAGACAGTATTATCCCACGGTCCGCGGATTTGCACATATCGTAAATTGCCAGGGCTGCCGCACTCACGGCCGTCATGGCCTCCATCTCCACACCTGTCTTTCCCACAGTCTTAACATTTGCCTTTATGGTTATCTCGCCTTTTTCAATATTACTTGAAAAGTCAATATTTATTCCCGTTAGTTCGAGGGGGTGACACATGGGAATAATATCACTTGTCTTTTTGGCGGCCATTATTCCCGCGATCCTTGCAACACCGAACACGTCACCCTTCGGCATCTCCCCCTGTTCAATAGCTGTTACAGTATTCAGGTTCATCAATACTTTTCCCTGGGCTACTGCCTCCCGCACAGTCGATTCCTTGGCGGTAACATCGACCATCTTAGCTCTGCCTTTTTCGTCAAGATGGGTGAAATTTATCATAAGAATGATCCTTTTGGTTATTTTAAGGGTGGTTCAAAAGCGTCTGTGAAATAACACAATAATTTTTTTCAGTCAAGCTCTAAGGAGACAAGTCTCGAGTGTATCGGTTCTCCGTAAAAGACACGACCTATACGGTCAAACCTTTCGGAAAGATCGGTTGTAAGCAGGGTTTGTGTTGCTTCCGTGGTGAGCTTCTTCACGATCTCGGGATGTCTCAGAAAATAGTCTTTAAGGCTTTTTGCCACAAGGGGACCCTGTTCGAGGATCTTTACGTTTGATGGAATATTCCTTTCAAAAATTGGATAAAGTATCGGATAATGGGTACAGGCAAGGAGGAGGGTGTCGATGTCGCCATTCTGATTAAATAGCCCCCTCAGATACTTTTTAACAATCAGATCAGTTCCCTCCCAGTCGCGTTCCCCTGCTTCCACGATCGGTACCAGAAGAGGACAGGCCTGCTGAAATATTTCAATTGACGGATTTAACTTTTTGATTTCTTTAATGTAAGCCCTTGATGAGACGACCCTCTCAGTTGCCAGTAACCCCACCTTGTTGGTTGAGGTTATTGTTACGATTTCTTCAGCACTCGGCCGGACGACCCCGAGGACTCTTCTTTCCGGATATGTTTCAGGCAGGTATTCCTGTTGAATTCTCCGCAGTGCCTTGGCAGATGAAGTATTGCAGGCGATAATAATCAGAGGGCATCCCTGCTTGAAAAGGAAGGCGACCGCCTGCCTTGTAAACTTATATATTATCTTCTCGGAACGGCCTCCATAAGGTACTCTTGCATTGTCACCTAAATACAGATAATCATATTCGGGAAGTTCCTGCACGATACTTTTAAGTACCGTCAAACCGCCGAAACCGGAGTCAAAAATACCTATCATGAAATACCACTTTTAAAAAATCCTGCTTGGGTTCCCCTTTTAAAAAACAGGTAATGGGGTTTTAGCTAATGTAAAATTTAACAGTTTCGTAAAAAGTCATTTTGTACGTCACTCCCGCGAAAGCGGGAATCTATGACAGATCGAATTTACTGGATTCCCGCTTTCGCGGGAATGACAAAAGGGTAGAAATTCGACTTTTTACGAAAGCATCAAATTTAATCTCTGAAAACTTATAGAATTTCCTTCAGCCTGTTCAAAGCCTGTCCTAAATTCTCAGGGTTTGATCCTCCTGCCTGGGCCATATCAGGGCGTCCACCGCCGGTTCCTCCCACAATCGGTGCAATCTCTTTTACGATTTTACCGGCGTTATATTTGTCGGTAAGGTCTTTTGTGACCATACAGAGCAACATTGCCTTACCATCTGCTTTACTGCCGATCAGTATTACTCCTGATTGGATTTTGTCTCTCAGCTTATCCCCGAAATCCCGCAGGGTTTTCACATCCGGCGCATCAACCATGGTTGTAAGTACTTTGATTCCCTTTATTTCCTCGGCCTGACTGAGAAGGTCGGACGAACCCCTGGCTGCCAATTTACCTTTTAGTAAATCAATTTCCCTTTCAAGATCTTTCTGGTGTTTCTGGAGCTTCTCGACCCTTTCAGCGAGTTCCATGGGATTGGCTTTTAAAAGAGAGGCTGATTTTTTCAACTCTTTCTCGGTTTCTCTCAGGTATTTCAGAGATTCCCCCCCCGTTACCGCCTCGATTCTCCTTATACCGGCCGCTACTGCCGATTCATGGATAACCTTGAGGAGCCCGATATCACCGGTTTTGGTGACATGCGTTCCACCGCACAGCTCCATGCTGAAATCGCCCATTTTAACAAGCCTTACATTCTCACCGTATTTTTCGTCAAAGACGGCCGTTGCACCCGTTTTCATCGCCTCATCTCTTGGCAGCACCTTGGTGGTGACCGAGGCGTTTTCTCTGATATATTTATTGGCTATGGTTTCTACCCTTTCCATCTCTTCATCGTCGATTTTGGAAAAGTGAGAAAAGTCAAACCGGAACCTCTCCGGCGTTACAAGAGACCCTGACTGTTTGACATGGTCCCCGAGAACTTCTTTTAAAGCTGCCTGCAGGACGTGTGTGCCGGAATGGTGTGCCTCTATTGCCCTTCTTTCTTCACTATCTACTTTAAGATCTACGGCATCCCCGACCTTAATCTGTCCTTTTTTAAGCTTTCCAATATGTGTAAAGAGATCATCAAGAGGCCTTTGTGTGTCCCAGACTTCAAAGAGAAAACCTTCTCCTTCGATGATTCCGGTATCCCCGACCTGTCCTCCAGTTTCTCCATAAAACGGGGTTTGCTCAACGAAGATTTCAGCGTTTCCCCCTTCCTCTAAATAGTCGACCTCTTCATCATTTTTAAGGATAGCAGAGATACGGGAACTTGTTTCCGTTGTTCCCTCATATCCTGTGAATTCAGTGGTGATGCCCTGCATGGACAGTTTTTTGTAAATTTCTAATACGGCTTCTCCACCACTTCCCTTCCACGATTCCCTGGCCAGCTCCCTTTGGGCCTCCATAGCCTTTTCGAACCCTTCCATATCCAGTGAGAAATTGTCCTTTCTGATGATGTCTTCCGTCAGATCGACCGGAAACCCGAAGGTGTCATAGAGTTTGAAGACAACGTCACCGGGGACAATATTTTTACCGGCAGTTTTGAGTGATTTTACTTCTTCATTCAATATCTTCAGACCGGTATCGAGAGTCTCTATAAAACGTTCTTCCTCGTTTATGACAACTTTCCTGATAAATGATTCTTTATCAACAAGGTCAGGATAGGCTTCTTTCATGACATTAATGACTACCGGTACCACCTCGTGCAGAAAAGGTTTGCTTATGTTGAGCAGTTTTCCATGGCGTGCAGCCCTTCTCAATATCCTCCTCAGGACATAGCCCCTCCCCTCATTACTTGGGAGAACGCCGTCACCCATCAGAAAAGTGATTGCCCGGCTGTGGTCGGCTATTACCCGGATGGACGTGTCATGATCCTCATTTTCCTTGTACTTCTTCCCGCTGATTTTCTCGATAGAACCGATGATTTCTGTGAAAAAATCAGAATCGTAGTTACTGCTCACTCCCTGCATCACCGTCGCTAAGCGCTCCAGGCCCATTCCCGTATCAATATTCGGGTTTGGTAGCGGATTCAGGTTACCTGATTCGTCCCTGTCGAACTGGGTAAAGACAAGATTCCAGATTTCAAGATAGCGGTCGCATTCACATTCTATGTTGCACTCAGGCCGCCCGCAACCCACTCCTTCACCCTGGTCATACATGATCTCGGAGCAGGGACCGCAGGGGCCGGTTTCGCCCATCATCCAGAAGTTGTCTTTCTCTCCCATGCGGACAATTCTTTCCGCAGGTATTCCCATCTTTTTGTTCCATATCTCGAAGGCTTCATCATCATCTTCGTAAATTGATATCCATAGTTTTTCTTTTGGGATTCCCATTGTCTCTGTGAGGAATTCCCATCCCCATGTAATGGCTTCATCTTTAAAATAATCGCCGAAGGAAAAGTTTCCCAGCATCTCAAAAAAGGTGTGATGACGGGCAGTATAGCCCACATTTTCCAGATCGTTATGTTTGCCTCCCGCCCTGACACATTTCTGGGAGGAAGCGGCCCTTGTGTAGCCCCGGTCTTCCTCTCCCAGGAAGCAGTATTTAAACTGAACCATGCCTGAATTGGTAAACAGGAGAGTCGGGTCCTCTTTCGGGACAAGGGATGAGCTTGCCACCACTGTATGTCCCCTTTCCTCGAAGTATTTTAAGAACTTTTCCCTGATTTCACTTCCCGTCATTTATAAATTCCTCCTCTGTTCTTCCTAACGCCTCAAAAATCAATCCTGCCTGGAACCCTCTTCCCATAAGGTTTTGAGCCAGTCTCCGTTTTTCTTTTTCGTCGAGTTCGGAAACCTTTTTGTCTTTCACCTTTTTCTCTATAAGTATGTTTATCGCCTCTTTTTCGCTTCTTTCTTCACGAACAAGCGCGATAGATAGTTCAATCAGCTTCCTTCCAATCCCCTTTTCCAGAAGGCTCATTTCAATCCTTCTGTTTCCGTAGAGCCTGTTTACAGCCAGATTGAGGGCCCATTGTTCCGCGAAAGATTTATCGTCTAAATAGTTGAGTTCAAGAAGCCTGACGATGACCTTTTCTACAATGGATTCTTCAAAACCCCTTTCTTTGAGTTTTGACCGTATCTCCTTTGTACTCCTTCCCCTAACGGAAAGGAGGCGGAAGGCCTTCTGCTTTGCTTTTTCGAACGTGGGGTCTTCCCCACCTATTGCCGAGCTGTGCAATTTTACTTTTGTTGTTCCTTTTCGTCTATGGTTGTGGTCACAGGTTTTTCTTCAGCTTTCTTTTCAGGTGACTCCATACCTTTGATCTTTTCTTCCTGCGCCTTTATTTGTTCGGTCAGGCTGCTGATCCGCAGTTTGGTGGTGGAAAGCTTTCCCTCGACGTTGACCCTGTCGGCTTTCATTCTGAGTTTTTTAGACTTTAGATCTGCTATGGCCTTAATGTTATCATCCTTTTTACCCAAACCCGACTCGTCTATTGCCTCCGTCTTTGCTATATCCAAGGCAATCGCGGCCTCTTGGCGGTACTTTTGGGCCTGATCCTGTTCATATCCTGCATATTTTTCCTGAGTTGAAGAGAGTTCCTTTTTAAGTTCGGCGAGTTTAACTTTTTCTTCTGAAACCTTAAGGTCAAACTCGGCCTTTTTGACCTCCGCTTTTTTATCTTCAGGAACCTTGGCAAATAGATTCTGGTCCACGTCAGACGTGATTGAGCTCACCTTTGAGGTTATTGAGCCTTTGATTTCCTGAGTGGTTGCGCATCCTACGGACAAAGAAATTGCAAGCAGGGTTATAAAACCGATGTATGAAAAACTTTTCATGATGCCGTTCCCCCTTTATTGACAGGTAAAAGATTTGATGACTACACTCTCAATCTTAATATTATTACGAGTTTTATACGGTTTTGGCAAGAAAAATATTGCGAAAATACGTTCCGGTAAAGGTTTTAATTAATGCCAACGCCTTTGACATCTGCGGAATCTATTTTCTGTTTGGCAGTCTGTGCCTTTGTTGTGGGAATGGAGTCAAAAAAAGTTTTCACATCTTCAACACTGTGGACGATATTTATCTCCGGCAATGAGGAGACGATAGTCCTGCCGTATGAACGAGTAACGAGCCGTGTATCAAGCATGGCAACCACGCCATATTCGTTACGCCCTCTGATGAGCCGTCCAAAACCCTGCCTTAATGACAGAATAGCAGACGGGAGGGCAAGGTCGTTAAACCATCTGTTTCCCAGTCTCCTGCATCTTTCCTGATATACCGGATCTCCCGGTGAGCTGAAGGGAAGCTTCGCAATAATCACAAGACTCAAATCGTCCCCCTTTATATCAACCCCCTGCCAGAAAGTAGCCGTTGCCAGGAGTACTGAATTAGGAGTATTTTTAAACCACTTAATAAGTTTTGCGGGGGGCATATCCCCCTGGGATTTGAAGGGGTGGAATATCCTGGTACTTTTTGCAACAAAATTAAGATGTTTGTAAGATGTAAATAACACCAATGCCCTGCCACGGGATGCATCGACAAGACCCTCTATTACCTCGAGGCTCTCCTGCTGAAATATCTCATCATTTCCTCTATCCGGTCCCGGCAGGTCTTTGTCAATATAGAGGAGAGACTGCCTTCTGTAATCAAATGGCGAGCCGACAATCTTTTCTTCAAAATCTTCGATGTCCAGCCTCTTCTTTAAAAAAGCAAACTTTCCCGCTGATGTCAAAGTAGCCGATGTCATAATCGTGCTGTCATAAATGTCTATCAGTACTCTGAAGGCACTCCGGGATTCCACAAGGTTGCTTTTAAACTCCAGGGCATCGCCATTTCCCGCTACATAATAAACCCTGTCTGCATCATCTTGTCCTATAAAGTCATCTATATCCGCGGTAAATGACTTTACATAATCTATGGCTGTTTCTATTTTGTCTTTGAACTCATCATCAGCCACCGATTTCCTCTGCTTTTCCAGCGTTGAAAGAGTTTTCTCCAGCGCCAGTTTCTTTCTCAAGCTCTTCAGCCTTTCTATGACGGGATCGGGAATTGGAAAGACCGGCTGCGATGGTACATCTGCCTTTTTAAAGAATGATTCCACCTCGGCAAAAAGGTGATCAACGATTATCTTCAATCCTTTCAGCCTGTAAAGCAGCCACATAGTCCTTGAATAAGTCAGGCTGCTGCCTAAGACACTGGAGATAACATCCTCAATATCGGAGGCCTCATCAATAATTAACTGCTTGTGAAAGGGAAGGACATTGAAATCCGAAAGTAGGTCATAGATGAGGAGGTGATGATTGACTACCAGTATATCCTTATTGTGGAGTTTTCGATAATGCCGGTAATAAAAACACGTGTTGTAGAAGGGGCACATTCTGCCGTTACAATCCTGTGAATCTCCGCAGACCTCAGGCCAGAATTTAGGAATGAATGAAAGCTCGGTTTTTTCGCCTGTCCCGGTCTTTGCCAGCCATTTGAGAAACTTTTCATATGCCCCGCCCGCCCCCGCATATTCTTTTTCCCGTTTCAGGCAGAGATAGTTATTCTTTCCCTTGAGTATCCCGAAAGAAAACTTCTGAGGAAGAGCCTTCTTAAGAAAAACAAGATCCTTCTTTACAAGCTGATCCTGAAGGGCCAGCGATGAAGTGGATACTACTGTTTTTTCTTGCGAAAGCACCGCCGGGATAAGATAGGCAAACGATTTGCCGACACCTGTCCCCGCCTCAATGAGTAGATTCTTTTTCTTCTTGAGGCAACGCAGGACTTCGCCTGCCATCTCGCGCTGCTCCGGACGGTCCTCATAGTCAGGAAAACTCTTCTTTAATATGTTAAAACTTGATGATAATTTATCCAGGCTGCTGTCCCGCCTTTCTTATAAATCCTGGCCAACTGCATCCGTTAAAAATCCAGTGGGCTTTTTACTCTTTTGACGCCTTGTTCTCTTCTTGCAACATCCAATAATTTCTTTTGCTTATGTCCCGAATTATCCTTGACATATTCCCCTTTATTTCCCATAATTCCCTCAACCTGTTAAAATATTTATTCTGTAAACGCTAATTATACTGATATTGCGGAAAGCGTCAATAAAGAATTTACTCCGCAATATCGGGGTATATTGGAAGATACGGATATTTTTCCGCTTAATAAATTGTTCGATAACACAAAAAAGGAAATTACAACACAATGCCCAAAAGAAATTTAACAATCAAACTTCTTCAGACAGAAGCCCAAAAATTTGCCATAACGGAATCTTCTCACGATGAGCCGAGTTTATATGGTGTCACAGACGGTAAGGCCGTTGGGACATATTTAGAGCATAAAATCCAAAAATATCTCCATGAAAAATATGAATATGTTGAAGGCTCTTCTGCCAAAGGTATTGATTTTCCAGAACTTGGAGTTGATCTTAAAGTAACAAGCATAAAGCAACCTCAGTCATCATGTCCTTTCAAACACGCAAAACAAAAAATATACGGTCTTGGATACGCATTGCTAGTTTTTGTTTACGAGAAAATCGATGATAATAAAGAAAAAACAGGTAGATTGAAGATACATCACACAGTTTTCGTGGAGAAACATCGAACTGCAGATTTTCAGACAACTTCAGGGTTACGGAAAATCATCGAGAACAATGGGAACCAAGATGATATATTAGCTTTCTTTGAAGAGCGTTTACTACCAGTCGACGAAATTCAAGCACAAAAAATAGCCGAAGAAATATTGCAAAATCCGCCCGAACTTGGATATTTGACTATTTCAAACGCCCTCCAGTGGAGGTTGCAATACAGCAGAGTAATTCAAGAGGCTGGCAATGTGGAAGGAATAAATAAGGTATATTAATGGCAAAAGAACAAAAAATAGAATTTGGTGATTTCCAAACACCAATTAAACTTACCGATGATGTTTCAAATTTTATCAAAACAATTTTTCCAACACCAAACATTATTATCGAACCAACATGTGGCTTAGGGAGCTTTGTTCAATCATGCAAATCTGTTTGGGGAGCAGATTGCTCTTATTATGGGTTCGATGTAAATCCTCAATATATCGAAAAATGCAATAAGCACATAAATGGCCAAGTAGAATGTCACTTTGAAGTAGCCGATTTTTTCCAGAAAAACTGGAAAGATTTTTTCCTATCCTACAAAAAATCTAATGTATTAATAGTCGGGAATCCTCCATGGGTTACGAATGCTGTGTTAGGTGTTCTCAACGGTAGCAATTTACCTCAAAAATCTAACTTTCAGGGTTTAGGTGGTTTTGCAGCAAAAACAGGAAAAGCAAATTTCGACATTGCTGAGTGGATGCTAATAAAGCTGCTTGAAAACCTTCAACATAGCTATTCTTGCTTGGCTATGTTGTGCAAGACTGCCACAGCAAGAAAAGTCTTAAAACATGCTTGGAATTGCGGTTGGAATTTATCCAATTCTTCCATGCACTTAATTGATGCAAAAAAACATTTTAACGTTTCAGTAGATGCTTGCCTTTTAGTCACATTTATTTCCCCAGATAAAAAAACTACTGATGCCACAATTTATGAAGATTTGTCATACGACAAAAAAATCTCACGCTTTGGTTTGCAAGGCAAAGAACTCATTGCAAACATAGATGATTACCAAAGATATCATCATATTGAAGGCCTAAGTTATTATACTTGGCGCTCAGGGATAAAGCACGATGCGGCAAAAGTGATGGAGCTAACGTTAAAAAACGGGAATTTAGTAAATGGACTCCATGAAATCGTTGACATAGAAGATAACTACATATATCCTCTGTTAAAATCTTCCGACTTAGGGAATAGACGACTGGCACCTCGGAAATTCGTAATCGTTACGCAACATAATGTAGGGGACAGCACTGACGAAATAAAAAACAATGCCCCAATGACTTGGAATTATTTAGAAAAACATTCTAAGATTTTAGATAACCGCAAAAGCATTATTTATAAAAAAAGAGATAGATTTTCAGTTTTTGGTATTGGGAATTACAGTTTTACTCCTTGGAAAGTGGCAATATCTGGCCTCTACAAAAATATTTCTTTTTCAGCTATTGGCAATATCAAAGGGAAGCCAATAATGGTAGACGATACTTGTTATTTCATCCCTTGCGAGTCAGAAGAAGAAGCTGTATTTGTCGCTGATTTATTAAATTCAGAAGCGTCTATAAATTTCTTAAAATCATTAGTTTTTTTTGACGCAAAGCGGCCAATAAATATTGATGCTTTAAAAAGAATTGACCTAAAGAAACTTGCGGAGTCGGTCAATTCCGTAGAAAAAATCATGCAGTACCTGCCTTATGCTCAACAATTTATGTCTCCCCAACAACTATTGGTATTTGAAAAAGAAACTGAATATCGAACAAAAGCATTCACCAGACGGCGAGAAGCGCCGCAGCGCTGATGCGGTGAGTTTGGGACAAATAGGGACACTTCCCTATTTTTATATTGACGATTACCATGAATAGGCATACCAATTGTATATTGCTTCATCATGAGCATAGTAATGTTGTCTACTAGGCCGAAGTTATTTGATAATATTTGAAATGAACCCCACATAACCAATCGCTGAAGCACGACGGGTAAATGCTGGCGCATTTCCCGCGTCTTAGCTTCACGTTAGCCCAAATAAGGGAAATGAACATGAGCCCACTGATAGACTCAGACTCATCTATGCTCGAAGATCTCTGCCAATCTCTACCGTTCCTCACGCAACTTCCGCTTGACCTGCTCCGAAGCATCGATACTACCACGCTCTATGTGCCCAACGGTGCTATCGCTGAAATGCGTGCCGAACTTGAAAGTAGATTGCATTGCCACATCATGACCTATCGAGCTGTTCCGCTTGCATCGAGCGGACACGAAAGGCTACATCTTTGCCGACTCCTCGTACCGGCATGTTTGGTTCCAGCGCAGTTGGAAGAGCTCCAACTTAGCGAAGAGGCCTGTCGCAAGGAAGGCGTTGTCTTAGTGGCATACATGAAGCCGCTTCAACTGCGAGAACATCCAGCGAATAAGCTAACATGGAGCAATTAGGGACATTTCCCTATTTTCATGGAAGAGATAGTATGGCCAACAAAGAATTAGGGGAGTGTCCCTAATTATTCCTTGGATTTAAGAACCTGAATGCTGTTGTCAGTGAAATTGGCCGACATAAATTGAACACATTTGACATGATTGGAGAAACGGCAAATGAAATACTCGAAACCCTGTTTACGCAACCTGAAGCCGAACACGGACATGTTGTGCGCTGATGGGTCAGCGTATAGGGGTCAAGTCTACATTTGACCATTAGTCGGCAAAATGGTATAAGGAATTCCGGGGACAGTATACTTAATTCTAATTTGCGTTTTGATAGCACTATTCATAATAGTATGTGCATATCTTGAATTTCGGGAATTCCCCCGGAATTATCACGATAAATAGGTATACTGTCCCTGTAATTCCCAACTGCATCCGTTAAAAATCCAGGGGGCTTTTTACTCTTTTGACGCCTTGTTCTCTTCTTGCAACATCCAACAATTTCTTTTGCTTATGTCCCTAATTATCCTTGACATATTTGCCTTCATTTTCCATAATGCTCCCAATTTATCAGAACATTTTTCTATTATCGCCAATTATACTGATATTGCGGAAAGCGTCAATAAAGAACTTTCTCCGCAATATCGGGTTATATTGAGAGATACCGATATTTTTCCGCTTAATAAATTGTTATCGGGATAATTTCCCCGCAAGGACACGGAGGATCGAATCCTCCAGAGGCTTAACTTTTATTTATATTTGGGAAAGAAGACATGACGAAAATCAACTGTTGGCAATACATCGGGCTGTGCGCTCTTATGCTGTTTCCCCCCTGGGCCATGGCCCAAGATGCCACCACTCCCCCCAAATGGGGTGCACACATCGATGCCGAAGCCAAGCTGGGAAGTAAGCGCTCTCTCGGCGAGCCCGATCTGTTCTTCCCCCTCGCCCAGGACGCTCGCTCCCTTGTCTTCGCCAATCTGCGCGGCCGCTTCGACGACAACGATAGCCGCGAGGGCAACTTCGGCCTGGGCCTGCGGCAAATGCTGGAGAGCGGCTGGAACCTGGGCGCCTACGGCTATTTCGATCGCCGCCGCTCGGATACCGGCAACTACTTCAACCAGGCCTCCCTGGGCGCGGAGGCCCTCGGGCGCGACTGGGATGTGCGCGCCAATGCGTACATCCCCTTAGGCGACAACGTGCGCAAGCTCGACAGCACCAGCACCGCTGCGCTGTCGGGTGCGTCGGTTCAGGTCACCACCAGCAACCGGGAAGAACGTGCCCTCAAGGGCTTCGATGCCGAGCTGGGCTGGCGCATGCCATTGTTTGATTTCGAAGCCCGCAGCCAGTTGCGGCTCTACCTCGGCGGCTACCATTTCAGCGATGCCGTCGTGACGGTAGAAGGCCCTCGCATCCGCGCCGAGCTGGCTTTGGAGGATCTGCCCTGGTTCGGCCGGGGAGCGAAGCTGTTCCTCGGCGCAGAGGCCCAGCACGACAGTGCACGGGGAGACCAGATCTTTGTCTCACTGCGACTGCGCATTCCCCTGGGCAAGGAGGGCACAAGCCTCAGCCGCACCAGCCGTCTCAACGCCCAGGAGCGACGCATGACCGCGCCGGTGATGCGCGACGTGGACATCGTGACCCAGAGCCGAGTCGCCTCCCCCTTGGTGGAAACCGCCACCACCACGGCCGGTGGGCAGGCCATCACGGTGCTGGACAGCGCCACCACCACGGGGGCTACCCTGCCGGGTGCCATTTCGGCAGCCGGAGCCAACTCGACGGTGATTCTTTCCGGCACTTTCAACACCGGCACTACCCCAACCACCCTGCAGACGGGGCAGACGGTGATGGGCGCAGGCACGCTCACCGTGACTACCCCCTCAGGCCACACAGCCGTACTGGCCACACCTTCTGCCACTATCGCTGGTAGCCCCACCGGAATAGCAGCAACCATCATGATGGCCAACAGCAGCACCCTGAAGGGGCTCATCGTCAACGATACCGCGAGCCTCGGCGTCAACTCCATCGGCATCTCCATCGACGAGGTCAGTGATGCCCAGATCATCAACAACACCATTACGGCCCGCCAAACCGGCACCGGCGATGCAATTGGAATGTACATTTCAGACAACAACAGCAATATCACAGTCAGCGGCAATACCATCGCCGGAGTGAGCAACAGCAACATCGCGATTGGTATCGCTATCCAGGACTCGAGCGTGTTGGTGACCGGCAATAGCCTGAGCGGGACGTCTACGGTTATTAATCCTACCAACGTCGCTCACACATGGCTGCGTAATGCAACGATCATCGCTGGCTCCAGCGGCAACACCGTCTGCGGCGGTGACTGCATAATCGAAATCGCCGGCAGTGGCTCCCCGATCAGCTACACCAACGCCCCGGACTGTGGACCGTAATGCGGCAGCAGAACTATAGTATAGGGGTCAAGTCTACATTTGACCATTAGTCGGCAAAATGGTATAGATGAATCATGTCACGTCCACTTAGAATAGAGTTCCCGGGAGCATGGTACCATGTCATGAATCGTGGAAGACGATCTGAGGATATTTTTTCTGATAAAGAAGATTATTCACGATTTATTGATTTGCTGATTGAAATATCTGAAATATGGAATGCAAACATTGCAGCTTACTGTTTAATGTCGAATCACTATCACGTTTTGCTTCAGACGCCTGATGGCAATATTTCAAGGTGCATGCGGCACTTAAATGGTTTGTATACCCAGCACTACAACAGAATTCATGGGTTCGATGGCCAGCTATTTAGGGGAAGATATAAATCAATTCTGGTCTCTAATGACAGCCACCTGTTGCAATTGGTAAGATATATACACAAAAATCCTGTAAAGGCCGGTATAGTTAAAGCGATGCCGGATTATGAATGGAGCAGTTATAAGGGATATCTGACATATTCTAAGAAATGGAAGTGGTTGCACAAAGATTATATTTTTTCCATGATAACACCCAGGAAGAAAGGGAGACTGAAACCATTTATTGAATTTATGCAATATGACGATTCGCACGAGGTCATGGAGCTATTTTCAAGAAAGAATCGTCCGTCAATATTTGGGCCTGAAAGCTTTATAACAGGGATAAGGGAAAAATATTATTTCAGTAAAAACGATTATGAGATTCCGGAATCAAAAAGTTTGGCACCTTCATCTGATGAAATAATTTCGGAGATTTGTGGTTATTATAACGTGTCGTACAATGAATTGCTAATGACCCGGCGTGGTGTCTTCAATAAACCTCGTAATGTTGCCATCTATTTGTTGCGAAATATTCGAGGCGATAATCTAAACGATATAAAAAGCATTTTTAAAATTAATGCCTACAGTACGGTAAGCAGCATCATACAAAAAGTTACAAAATTAAAAAAATCCGATAGAAGGTTGA
>Ga0268282_1000218_pt1 | contig 32659 bp, 30 predicted proteins | sample saktaG_12_FD_190133 | JGI IMG/M metagenome (GOLD analysis project Ga0268282, IMG submission 190133) | Saline water microbial communities from Sakinaw Lake, British Columbia, Canada - sak_2011_5_24_120m | ecosystem: Environmental > Aquatic > Non-marine Saline and Alkaline > Saline ...
CTGTATCATTAATCTAACCTCGTTGGTTACAGTATGTTTTTTGTTTTTGGTGAACTTATCATACTGAATCGACGAGGTTTTTTCAATCATTTTCCCGCTAATTCAAACCTTAATATCGGATTTAGGGGGTCCTCTCAATAGACAACAATGCCCTTTCCTTGCACCTCCCTCTCCTCAGAAATTTTATATGATTCCCCGACAGACCTTTACCATAGACGGTATCTGTGATAGATAGAGGGCAGAATACTCATGAAGTAGTTTTAAAAATTACCATACTCTCTGTACCTTTGTGCCTTGTAACTATTAAAATGCAACGCTACTATTCAAAAAAAAGACCCCCGAAGAAGTATCACGGAAGACGAAAAAAACCGGAACTTCCAAGAAGAATGAAGCCGGAAGCTGAGGCAGTGCTTCGTGACATCTTTTTAAGAATAGGGAGGCCGCCTCTGGCACCCTTCACCCCGGATCCTTTTCAGCTAAAGGCACTGAAAGCCATAAAAAGGGCTGATTGTCTGGTAATGGCACCTACCGGTGCGGGAAAGACATGGATCGCCGAGGAGGCAATCGCACATACCTTTGAAAAAGGAGGCCGCTCGTGGTACGCATCCCCCCTCAAGGCACTGACCAATTCCAAATGGGTAGAATTCGGACATCGTTTCGGAAGCGACACCGTCGGTATTCTGACAGGGGACACAAAAGAGAACGTCGACGCACCGATTATGGTAGGGACAACGGAAATCCTGAGGAATCAACTCTATGACGTAATGCATACGGGTGACGACTTAAATTGCGACCTGGTCATACTGGATGAAGCGCATTTTCTGGGTGATGAAGATAGGGGGGTTGTATGGGAAGAGGTGATGATTTATCTCCCTGCAAGGATAAATCTCCTGATGTTGTCTGCAACTGTCGGAAACGGCTACACGATATCTGCGTGGCTCAGCTCTATACGGGGAAAGGAATGCGTGGTAATTAAAGAAGAGAAAAGGCCTGTTCCGCTTTACCCTCTTTTTCTACATCCCTCCGGCAAGATAAAGCCCTACATGGACAAGAAAAAGCTCTACAGCAAGGTAAGGCTTTTCATGGAAGATAAATCAACTCGACGCTACAGGCGATCACGTACACTTCCCCCTTTTGGTGAAATCATCCAGGTGCTGGCAAGGTTTAAACTGCTTCCCGCCATCTTCTTTCTTAAATCACGATCTGAATGCGATGCGGCCCTGGGTACCTGCGGGAAATCCTCAAAACATTACGAGGAAAAGTCTTTTGATGATGAGCTCACACTCATACTTGACCGTTTCCCCTACATGAAAAACCACAAGCAACTGTATAATCTCCGCTTTTCAAGAGTGGGTGCACATCACGGGGGACAGCTCCCTGCCTGGAAATTTTTGATTGAAAACATGATGAAAAGGGGGAATCTGGATGCAATATTCGCCACAACCACCGTTGCAGCGGGCGTCAATTTCCCGGCACGGACGATTGTCCTCTTCAATTCAGATCAGTTCAACGGTCGCGAATTTATTCCTTTAAACGGCACGGAATTTCACCAGATGACCGGACGAGCAGGGAGACGAGGACAGGATAAGATCGGTTTCATGCTGGCCGTTCCGGGAAGGTTTATGGATATAAAACATATAAAGAACCTTCTCTCCGCAAAGCCGGAAGATATCAAAAGCCAGATAAAAAACGATTTTTCAATGGTACTCAATCTCCTCTTGTCGCATACACCGGAGGATATCAGGAATATCTTCGAAAAATCCCTTGCCTCTTTTCAACAGGCAAAAGGGGGGAAAGCAGAATCGAACCTGTGGAATGATTTTCAGAAACATTTAGTATTCTTAAAAGCAGAGGGATTTGTCGATGAACAGGATCGACTGACGGAAGATGGTATCTGGGCTTCGAAATTGAGGCTTGACCAACCTTTGTTCATCGCCGAGTGTTTGAAAAAGAATGCTTTTCCGAAAGATGATGAGAGGCTTTTGGCCGCGGTTATTGCCCCGTTTGTTTATGACGGTGATCAGGAAATACAGATATATCAAAAAAGTGTCCCCAAAAAGTTGAAGGCCGCATACAACAAAATAGTTTCAGCAGTCAGTCCAATCTCTGAAAGGATGATGGAAGCCGGATTTGCAGTCAATCCTCACAAACTCTGGACCAGTGTAATCCTCTACGACTGGGCCGGAGGAGCCCCCTGGGATACAATCATTGAAAAGCGGGGTTTTGCAGAGGGTGACATGGCAATGCTCGTATTGAGAACCGCCGACAACCTCAAGCAGATTACTTCATTAAGAGAGTATCACCCGGATATCGCGGCTCTCGCGGAAAATGCACGGGAAGCCTTATTGAGAGAACCGGTGGTGTTTGAATACGACTATTAGTTATCAGTTTTTGCTTGTTCCATCCGGGAAAGTAACCCGAGTCTGCGGACAGTCTTTTCAATGAATAAATCAGTTTCGCTATCCAGTTCTCTGAATATTTTGAGAATATGCTTCGCTTCATCCGTCAGGTTCATCCCTTTATGGTCAGGGCTATTTTCTACCAGCTTAATGCCTAATCGTTTTTCAGATGCCTTTATCCTACCCCAGGCTGCTCGGTATGACATACTGAGTTTTTTAGCAGCCTTATTTAAACTTTGACATTCTTCTATTGCCTCAAGCAGATTTTCGCGGCCTTTACCAAAAAGAACCTTGCCATCTTCCTCTATCCATATTCTGTATTTTATTTTCATTGTTTTGTTCTGCTAAGATTTATGATTCGTAGACTGATCGACAGTTGAGATTTCACCTTTGACTATATTCTAAATAACTCCTGCATCTATTATTACTGAATCGTATTACAAAGGTAGGTGAAAGTAAAGTGTTATGTCCAGCAAGTCAGCGCCTTCTCGATGCTGCGCCAGTCATGATTGGGGTTCTCGTAAACTCGCTGAAGAGAATGTGTTCGTAATGCATCCTCAGGCAATATTGACAGAAACAACTTCATTATGTCTAAAAAAACATAATTTTCTTTACAATTAAAATCTTTTTTGGTATAGGACTTCGCATTATGTCATATATGGCATAGCAGTATGCTCGTTGATGTGGTCATGCCATATCAATAATCCTCATAAAAACCACACGGGAAAGGAGTTTTGTCATGCGTCGGTATATTTCAACCATTATCATTATCAGTTTCATAATTCTGGGGTCTTCCTTGTCGGCTATCGCCGGTGAAAAGCTGCTGGTGGCCGTAGCCGCAAATTTTATTTTACCATCGGGTGAACTGACGGAGATGTTCCGGGACCGGACAGGAATAGCTACCGAAGCAACGTATGCATCGACTGGTAAATTATACGGTCAGATTGTCAAAGGTGCACCGTACGATGTCTTTTTCGCCGCTGATGAAAAGCGGCCAAACCTTCTCGAGAAGCAGGGGCTTTGCGATAAACCCTTCGTGTACGCGAGGGGACAGGTTGTGGTATGGACGGCAAACCAGGCGCTGTGCGGGGCAACCGACTGGCAAGTCGTTGTGAAGAATCCCGCGGTTAAAAAAATAGCCATTGCCAATACCGAAAGTGCTCCCTACGGCACTGCGGCAATGATTGCGTTGCAGCGGGCCGGATTGTGGGATACCCTTGCGAAGAAATATGTCTTTCCCCAATCGGTGGCCCAGGCCTTTCAATATGCCGAGACGAAAAGCGCCGAAGTGGGGTTTTGCGCCTATTCCTCCGCCCTCTCCGACAAAGGGAAGGCCGGCTGTTTTTATCTGGTGCCGGAGTCTCCTCCGATCGTGCAGGCCGCCTGTATTCTCAAACGAACGAAAAACCGGTCGGCTGCCGAACAGTTTGTCGCATTCATAGGGTCACCCGAAGCGCAGAAGATCAAAGAGAAATACGGATATCGATAAATGGACATGATTCCCCTCTGGCTCTCACTGAAACTTGCATTCGTGACTACGGTGGTACTCGTTATTGTGGCGGCGCCGCTCACTTATCTGCTCGTATACATCCGCTTCGCCGGTAAGTCATTTTTCGAGGCGTTGCTCACCCTTCCCATGGTTCTGCCGCCGACGGTCCTCGGCTTTTACCTGCTCCTGGTGATGACGCCCCAGGGGAATATCGGCCGGTTCTGGGAGGCCGTGACCGGTTCCCCCCTGATTTTTACCTTCACGGGAATTGTTGTGGCTTCGCTCGTCTACAGCTTGCCCTTCGCCATTCAACCCATGAAGGCGGCCTTTGAAAAGATCGACCGCCGCCTTCTGGAGAGTGCATATGTCCTGGGACTGTCGCCCATGGCCACGTTTTTCAGGGTCATTATTCCCAATACACTCAACGGACTGGCGGCATCAGCAATTCTCGTGTTCATCCACACCCTTGGTGAGTTCGGAGTAATTCTTATGGTCGGCGGGAGCATACCCGGCGAGACGAAGGTCGCATCCATTGCAATTTATGAGGCGGTAGAGGCGCTCCGCTATCGGGATGCCGCCATGATGTGTCTGGTCCTGGTACCGATCAGCTATATTTTTCTTCTCCTCATCAACCGGCTGACCCGGAGGCAGATCTATGGAGCTTAATATTTCGATAAAGAAAACACTTCCCCATTTTGATCTTGATGTTTCTTTTTCCTGCCGTAAGAACCGTCTGCTCGCCCTGGTAGGACCGTCGGGAGCGGGCAAGACGACCCTCATCAGGATACTGGCGGGGCTTGATCGGCCCGACGAAGGGCGGATTACCTATAACAATGAAGTCTGGGTGGATACGGACAAAAAGATATTTCTCCCGCCGCAGGAGCGGCATCTGGGTTATGTCTTTCAAGAATATACGCTGTTTCCCCATCTGACGGTTGCCGGGAATGTGGCGATTTCCGCTGACGATAAAGAAGATGTTTCATCTCTCCTTCACCGGTTCGGCATTTGGCATCTTAAAGATCGAAAGCCTGATAAAATATCAGGGGGTGAACGTCAGCGCTGCGCCATCTGTCAGGCTATCGCCCGGCGTCCCCATCTTCTTCTGCTGGATGAACCCTTCTCTGCTCTTGACGCGATAACCCGGCAGAATCTCCGCGATGAAGTACGAAAGCTGAAACGGGAGTTAGCGATTCCCGTTATTCACGTGACCCATGACATATCGGAGGCCCTCTATCTCGGTGATGACGTGCTTCCCATGGTAAACGGGAGAATTGTCCGAAAATGGATGGTCCAATTCATGCTGAAGGGCCGTCCCCCCGCGCAGAAAAGATTTACTCAAGACATGTTTGGAGACGATTCCCGCTACGGGAGTGACCTCTCCGTCCTGTATGATTCTCTGGAGGTAATGCAGTAGTGAATATCGGTCCCTATTCTTTTGACGAATATGTTCATCTGGTAAAGTCGTTCCATGGCCACGTCGCGCCCGGCATGATTATCGGCGGAATCATGGTCGATACGGCCCTCAACAACACACCTGCGGGAGACTTTTTTGACGCGCTCTGCGAAACGGCAAGCTGCCTTCCCGATGCAGTCCAGCTCCTCACCCCCTGCACGGTGGGAAACGGGTGGCTCCGGATCGTCAATGTGGGTCGATACGCCGTCACGTTCTACGAAAAGTACGGTGGAGAGGGAGTCCGGGTATATCTCGATTCTTCAAAATTGGATTCATGGCCGGTGATTAAGGAGTGGTTTTTTAAGCTCAAACCGAAGAAAGAGCAGGATTCAAAAGCCCTCTTTGAGCAGATTCACAATGCCGGAACGAATCCGTACAGTATGCAGCACGTGCGGGTTCAGCCGCAGTTTCTGGAAAAACGGTCAAAGGGCAGCATTGCCCTCTGTCCTTTATGCGGCGAAGCCTATCCATCGAAAGACGGCGAGATCTGTCTGGGCTGCGGCAATGAAAACCCCTATACAGATATCGCCACTCCCCGATCCGGTGCCATAGAAAAAGCACCGACACTGCAGACCATATCGGTCAGGGATGCCATCGGGCGTTCCCTGCTCCATGATATGACCCGTATCATTCCGAAAAGCGAGAAAGGTCCCGCATTCAAGACCGGGCACGTGGTGGAAACGGACGATATTGATCTGCTTCTGTCGATGGGGAAGAAAACCGTGTACGTCGAAGGGAACACTTCAACCGATGACGATTGGGTTCATGAAGATGAGGCGGCACTGACGCTGGGCCGGGTAATGGCGGGCGACGGTGTCACCTTCACGGAAGTTCCGAGCGAGGGGAAGGTTACTTTCAGGGCAGAACGTAACGGTCTTCTCGTTGTCGATGAAGAGCGCCTGATTAATTTCAATTGTGTTCCCGATGTGATGTGTGCGAGCCGACAGAGTTATTCCGTTGTATCCGGCAACGACAGGATCGGGGGAACCCGGGCTGTTCCTCTCTACCTTTCCCGGGTTACCCTCGACAGAGCCCTGGCGATACTTAACGGAAATCCTCTGTTCACCGTGCTCCCTCTGCGGCAGCCCCGAGTGGGAATCCTCGTGACCGGAACGGAAGTGTACGAGGGATTGGTGAAAGACGGCTTTGTTCCCCTGATCCGCACAAAGCTGGAACAATTGGGAGCCCGTATTTTTCACTCCCGTATCGTCCCCGATGATCGAAATGTCATCTCCGGGGCAATCAAGGAACTGATCAAAGAAGATATCGATCTGCTTGTCACGACCGGGGGACTTTCAGTTGATCCCGATGATGTCACCCGTGCGGGATTGGAAGACGCCGGTGCTACCGACGTGCTCTACGGTGCGCCCATACTGCCGGGGGCGATGACCCTCCTCGCCCGTATCGGGGATGTGCAGGTTATCGGTGTTCCCGCCGGGGCATTGTATTTCAAAACGACGAGCTTCGACCTGCTGGTTCCCCGACTCCTGGCAGGTCTTACCATATCCCGGCATGACCTTGCACGTATGAGCAGCGGTGCCTTCTGTCTTGAATGCCCGACGTGTCTGTATCCCCTGTGTCCCTTCGGCAGGTAGACACTGCTACTTCTTTCGGATTCTGAAGGGCAGGTTCTTCAGGTTCGGCGTTCCGAATTTCTTTTTAAAGTCGGGTGAAAGTAAAACAAAAGCATAGAATGTAAGCTATGAGGAAATCAATGTTTTATAAATCATTACGTCATAAATTTCTGCGGCTGGCTGAGGAAAAATCATTATTAGACAATAAAATAACAATCAGGACACATATTTTAAAACCGGATGAAGCCATCGGTAATCCTGACAGAAGAGACTTCCCCCTTCTGAAGGGCAAGGAGGTCATGGTGCAGGCTTCATTCATTGAGAGAAAGGGACAGGCCTATACCGATGCCCCGTCAGAATTTTCCGGGCCTTTGAGAGATATTGTCAATCTTTCATTGGATGACTCCCGGCAAAAAGCGTTGTTTATTGCATCTCTGAATGCGGTGATGAAATACCTATATCCTGATATAATGACAGTTCACTGTAAAAATAATGAACCTGAGGAATGCGCAGAAGAAATGATGGCATATATAAAAACATTAAATCCTCATTCGGTTGGTATTATTGGTCTGCAACCGGCCATTCTGGATGCTGTGGTCGAAATTCTGGGGAAAGAGAATGTCACCTGCGTGGATAAAGACGAAAACAACAGAGATAAAATTAAATACGGTGTGCCTATCGGATGGGGAGATAATGAAGGTATGGAAAGGGTATTCAAACATAGTGATTTAGTTCTGGCAACGGGGTCCAGTGTGGTAAATGGCTCATTGGTGGATATCCTCAATATTGCCCGGAATTACAACTCACCTCTCTATTTCTACGGTGTAACTATCGCCGGAACTACCCGGTTGATGGGATTGAATCTTCTGTGTTTTAAAGCAACTTAAGTTGCTACTCACAAGGACACACTATCACAAATTACGTTTTTTAAATTAGTAGGGGTCGAGAAAAAAACATAGTGAATTACCCCACCTAAAGGCGGGGCATCTGGAAAAGCAAGGAGGGGGATTGCAGCATCCTTACCCTCGCACCGCATTCATCCCCGCCATAATGGCGGGGTATTCTGCGGGATTTTGATAAAAAGTTGGACTTATAACTGCTTGAATTAGGGAAGCGGCTTTCAACTGAGAAAAAGAAAATGAAGAGAAGCGCTTATGGAATATTGTTTTTTCTTTTAGTGTCAATATACTCTTTTATCTTTGTACAACCTGTTTCCGGACAGAACCAGGAAACACCGGCTATCGGGATGGCTGTTGAGTTTATGGATCATGCCGCCTGCGCTTATGTGACCAGCGATAAAGGCTGGTTTAAAAAAGAGGGCCTTGAGATATCTACTTACGAGAGTTATGTGACCGGTATGGCTCTGGCGGCTGCCCTGGCAAGGGGAGACATTCAGGTGGCATATATGTGTCTAGTCCCTGCCATTAATGTTTACGCCAACGCTAAGGTGCCGGTAAGGGTAGTGACAGGAACACATAAATATGGCTATGGTCTGGTGGTCGACCCCAACAAGATAAAGGATGTACATGACCTGGAAAACCCCGCCATACGGATCGGTTGTGTGAGAGAAGGCGGATCGGTAGACCTGTTGATGCGCAAGACAGTAGATATATACCACCTCGATGAAGGCAAAATATTGAAAAATATCAGGCGGATGAATCCCCCAAAACAGGTTTTAGCGCTCCGGACCGGTCAGATCGATGCCGCCTTTCTGCCCGAACAGTGGGCGACTATGGCAGAAAACAGCGGCCTGCGCATGCTGCTCACGAGCCGGGACATCTGGCCCAACATGCAGGGAAGTGTTCTTGTCGTCAAAGAGGACTTACTGCGAAATCACCCTGAGCTGGTTAAAAAATTGGTAAAATTGACCAGAAAATCTACAGCGTGGATAAATCAAAATAGAGATAGCACCTCCACGATTGTCGCCGGACAGCTATCCTGTTTCAAAAAGAAAGTTTTGCCGGCCAAGGCAGGCAGGCTGACTATGGGTTTAGAGATTACACCACAAATCATATCTCGATCCATGGAAAGGATGATCTTTACTACCGATATTGACCCGCGGGTTGTTCAGGATATGATCAACTATATGGCGCAGTTGGGATATATTAGAAAAGGTTTTGAAGCCAAAGAGATACTCGACCTGAGGTTTCTTAATGATAAATAGGTTTAAAAAGATGTGGGGATTGTTGCCCATTGTAATCTTTCTGGTTCTGTGGGAGATTACAGCACGCCTTGAGTTGTTCCCCGGACATATCTTTTTCCCTCCCTTCTCCGAGGTGATGCGGGAGTTTTTCTCCCTTATGGCCACCGGGTTATTGGTGGAGAGTTTTTCCAGAAGTCTGTTTCGCGTCCTGATCGGTTTCTTTGCCGGTTCTGTCTGTGGATTGCTGGTCGGAATTCTCATGGGGTGGAGAAAACTGGTCGACAGGTCGTTTGGTCCTATTATCAGCCTCATCTATCCCATACCTGCCCTTGGATGGCTCCCCTTGTTTATGTTGTGGATAGGAATAAACGAGATGTTGCCGATCGCCATAATATTCATATGCTCTTTTTTCCCTGTTTGCTATACCACCGCCACCGGCGTGAAGTGTGTGGACAAGGATTATATACGGGCAGCAAGGACTCTCGGGGCTTCGGAATTTAAGGTTCTGACAGGTGTAATTCTTCCATTGGCCCTTCCTGAGATTTTCACCGGCTTGCGGCTGGAGTCAGGAATGGCGTGGAGGGTTGTTATTGCGGCGGAAATGGTGGCTGTTCCCACAGGAATAGGCGCTCTGATGATGCGAGCGGAGAGCCTCGTTAGAATTGATATCATCATTGTATGTCTTATGGTTCTCTCGGTAATGTGCTTTTCCTTCGAGAAATGTTTTCACTACATTGAGCGGAGATTGACCACCGGCTGGAGATGATATGCCCTGCGTAGAATTGAGAGGAGTCAGCAACTTTATCTGCCGTAATGTCGATTTAAGAATAGAGGATAGCGAAATTCTGGTCCTTTTGGGTTCAACAGGTGCAGGGAAAACAACTCTTTTAAGCATTATCGCCGGCCTGGTAGAATATACAGGTTCTGTGCTGTTTAATGGGGTCGGTGTGGATGAAGTACCCTCGAACAAAAGGAGGATCGGATATCTTTTCCAGGGCCTGGCTTTGTTTCCACACCTGAATGTAGCGTCCAATATCGCCTTCGGTTTAAAGACGCGGGAGAATCATTCTTCGAAAGTAGAAAAGAGGGTAAACGAGATGTTACATCTGATGGGAATTGAAAATCTTTCAGATCGTTACCCCTATAACCTGAGTGGCGGGGAACGGCAGAGGGTTGCCCTCGGGCGTGCTCTTGCCCCTTCACCGGAAGTCTTGCTGCTTGACGAACCTCTCAGCAGCCTTGATTATGAAACATCCAAGTACCTTCGGATGGAGATCAAAAGATTACAGCGGAAATTGGGGATAACCACTATATATGTAACTCACAACCAGAGAGAGGCAGAAGAAATAGGGGACAAACTGGCCATTATTCATAATGGAACAGTTGGGCAGGTTGGAACGCCGGAGGAAATCTTCTTTAACCCCGTAAATGGTCAGATATCGAAGTTTATCGGCTCGCCAAATATTTTATGTTGTGAATATTGTCGGAAACTTGTTAAAGGGCTTGCTGAGATCAAAAGCGGGGACCTCCATATCATTGTGCCCGACAATGGAAATGGAATAAAGAAGATAGCTATCTTGCCTCATGATATCTATATCTCAAGGAACAAGCCGCCTGGACCGGACATTAACAGATTTACAGGAACGATTATTGATGTAAATTCTTCAATCAACCTTACATTGATACGGTTACGCGTGGGAGAACATGTCCTCTTGGCGGAACAACCGATTGAGATAACAGAAGAATTGAATCTACAGGTAGGAGATGAGGTGCATCTTATACTGAAGATGCCACGTATCAAGACACTTTCCACAAGGGAAAACGAGTCCCGGTTTGATGGTTATTCCTGTTGATTAAAGTGATATTTCCGGCTTGACGGCAAATGTTCTGTTATGTATGAAATAGAGTCCAGTAGTGATATAGCTGAGCAGTGGGAATTTTAATCAGGATACCGTGGCCATGGCTTTGAGGGGATAAAATTGATGAAATTGAATAACATACTTTATGATCTATTTGAATCCAAGGCCGAAGAAGTAAAGATTGAGATACTGAGTCTTGGCCTTGGGTATACGGCAGTTACAACCTCGGACGGCGGGATGGGGGTAGCTTATACCTGTTTTGACAGTAAAAATACCTGTTCGGTTATTAAAAATTATCATGATTACGAAGGCAAACCTGCCGTTGATCTCCTTGAAAAAATTAAGAGTACGAATACAATCGAAAGAAGCATGTCCCTTGCGCTTATAAATGCGCTCAATTATGAAGAGGCGTTGTTACTTCCCAAGGATAAGAACAATGATATAATGTTTGATAAATTTAATATTGGCAAGGGAACAAGGGTTGCCATGGTAGGTTTTTTCGGTCCCCTTGTTAAAATTTTTAAGGAAAGAGATGTTTTACTGGAGATAATAGATATTGCCCGCTGCCTTGGTCGAAAGGAAGATTTTTACGAAAAACTTGGAAGCTGGGCGGATATACTGTTATTGACATCAACTTCTATCTTAAACAACACAACTGAGGAAATACTTGGAACTGTGGGCAGAGATGTTAAGGCTATCTTGCTGGGACCTAGCACCCCAATGGTGGCTGAAGCATTCGGGCATCTGCCGGTACACATGCTCGCAGGAACAGTGCCGCTGGAAAAAGAAAAAGTGTTAAAGGCCATACGGCATGGAACCGGGACCCCCGTCATCCACAGATTCAGCCGGAAGTCTTTCTGCCTTACTTCCAAGTGAATTCCGGAGAGGTCAAATCTATGAATATTTGTAATTATACCCTTGAGGAGTACATTGCGATAGTTAAATCTTTCCACGGAAGTGCCGCACCCGGGATGGTAATCGGGGGATATATGGTGGACCTAGCACTCAAAAACACACCGGAGGGGGAATTTTTTGATGCCGTTTGTGAAACTTCAAACTGTCTTCCCGATGCGATACAGCTTCTCACTCCGTGTACTACAGGAAACGGTTGGCTGCAAGTGATCAATCTGGGTCGTTTCGCCCTGACCCTTTACGAAAAATATCAGGGGAAGGGAATCAGGGTATTTATTGATTCGGCCAAGATTGAGACCTGGCCGGAGATTAAAAATTGGTATTTCAAACTCAAGTCTAAAAAGGACCAGGACTCACAGCTTCTCTTTGAGCAGATCAAGGAGGCCGGACCGGGCATCTGCAGCTTTCAGAGCGTTACTGTACGGTCTCAGTTTCTGGAAAAGCGGAGTAAAGGGAACATTGCTATCTGTCCCCTTTGCAAGGAAGCTTATCCGGTGAAAGATGGAGATATGTGTCTCGGTTGTCGGGGGGATGCTCCTTATCTTTAAACCGGTTTAACCGATGAACAGAAAAGAAAGGAGCCTGAACTGAAAATAGTACCGATAGAACAAGCAGTGGGTCTCACAGGTTTGCATGATATGACAAGGATTATCCCGGAAAACATTATAAAGGGGCATGTTTTTAAAAGTGGTCAGATTATCACCGTCGAAGATGTTGACATACTGAAGAAAATAGGACGGAAAAATATCAATGTGGCGGATAACGGAGGATTTGGTCAGGAATGGGTGCATGAAGATGAAGTAGCGCTTACCTTCGCGCCGGGCTATGGCGGGAGATGGAGTTACTTTCACCGAGGTTCCCACCGAGGGCAAAGCCACCCTCCTGGCCGAGCGGGATGGGCTGTCTCGGTGGTTGACGAAAGTCGCCTCGAAATATTGAAGCTTCCCGCAACAAGTTGCGGGGAATCTCCGACTGTTTAGTAAGTTAGAAATTATTTTTTGCCAGAAAACAATTTCGTTAACGCATTTATCCCGTTTATCGGGGTAAGGAAATTTTTTATTCGCTCGCTAACCCCGCCGCAAGCAGCGGGGAATGTGCTCGCTGTTCAGTTCAACCTTGTGCCGGATGTCATGTGCGCCAGCCGTCAGAGCTACTCAATAGTAACCCGTGGTAAAAAACTTGCAGGCACACCCGGGCCATTCCTCTTTTTCCTCGTAGAGCTGATTTTAATAAAGCGGTAACTTGTACTTAGCAGCAATCCATTGTTTACGGTCTTACCAATGCGCAAAGCCAAGATGGGTATACTTAATTACAGGTACTGAAGTATTTCAAGGTTTGGTGCAGGATAGCTTTGAAAGAATCATCAGTATGAAACTGAAAAGGCTGGGATGCCAGGAATTTCAATCACTAACTGTGCCCGATGACCAAGAAGTTATCAGCCGGGGAGTAAGGAGAACTCTGCGGCAACGGCATTGATCTATTAGTGACCACCGGCGGACTTTCCGTGGATCCTGACTATGTCACGCGGCAGGGATTGATAAAAGCAGGGGCTACCGATGTGTGCTCTATGGAGCTCCTGTTTTACTGGGCGCTATGACCTTACTGGCCCATGTAGGGGATGTCCAGGTTATAGGAGTACCTGCTGGCGCTCTCTATGTTAAATATACCTTTTCTTTGATCTGCTGGTACCCCGCCTGCTGGCAGGTCTTGTCATTACCAGGCGTAATCCGGCACGGCTTAGCCATGGGGCATTTTGTTTGAATTGCGAGGCATGTACATTTCCTAATTGTCCATTCGGCAGGTAACCGATGTCCTCTTTTCTTTTGAGTTATGCACACAGATCAGGCAGGCTGCACACCGCCTTCAAACCCCATTTCTTTAGCCTTGATATCAAGGTGAAGTGTGGCAACCTCTTCCAGAGGAGGATAGAAAATACGCTCTATTTCTCTTGTGTCCACGGCCTTTATGTATTTTTTACAATTGTCACAGACATCCAGCCTGTATTCTTGTTCTTCTTCAATTTGAAAATAGTGGAGTGTTGTGTTGTCCTTATTGTTACAAAATGGGCAGTATATTCTCTGGACAGGCCATTTGTGCCAGCAGAAACTGCAGAACAAAAAGCGCTTACCTTCATTCTCGAATGTCGATAAAACAGGTAAACTTCCACAAATAGGACAGTAACCCATTTCCCATGATTTGTTCTTGTCAAGATATGTTGAAAGTTGCGAAGCGCACACGGATAAAGAGGGTTTTATGCTGTTGTAAGTTATAAAAGCAAGAACCTTCCTGTCGATTTCGAATTCACCCGCAATTTTTTCAAAGAGAATGTCGTCCTCAACTAAAATTTTTGAGAAGAGCATATTTAAATCAAGTTTACCTATTTCAATAGCTTTAATTATCCCTTTGGCAGACACTGCCATGACTTCATTCGCCCCTTCTGCAATACTACATATTTTTCTGAAAAGTTTTGTGGCTTCTTCTGTGTCTATTACAAACTCAGACATATTTATGAGAGGAAGTTTTTCTTTCGACTTAATAATAAGCCTCTCCTTGGGGATCTGTATAGGTTTAATATCTAACTGGTTTCTGGAATCCTCCTGTGCTGAAAAAACCTGTTTGTGAAAGTCTAACAAAGAAGCGTAAGCTGGTCTCAGCTTCTTAAGTATCTCCGCAACTTTTCCAACCTGATCCGAAGTAAGAGTAACGTCTTCTGTTTTCATATAACTCCCTCTGAACATGGTAATAAAAAAGGAGGGAGATAAAATCTCCCTCCTTGAAATTTAACTTCTTTTCATCCCAACAAACTCTGGAAAGGCCTCTTTAAAGGTGACGCGAGTTTTGCAAAAGCAATCCGCCTCGTAATTCCCACAGGCCCCTGTGCTACGACAAATTTGTGGTAAAATTCCGGTTTGTCGGTAATGAGATAAATTACACGAATTTGATCCTCATCCACCAGTTGGGCCTCCGGATATTCCTTCTTAATTTCGGCAAGACGTTTATGTGCCAGCTTTAGCATCTCTTCCCTGTCGCCAAAATTCATTGCTCCCGTTGGACAGGTCTTCACACATATGGGCAAAAGACCATTTTGCACCCGGTCTATACACATATCACATTTTGTAATTGCCTTAGTCTTTTCGTCTCGTCTTGGTATGTTATAGGGACAACTTTCCCGTATTTCGTTGAATGCCTTTTCGGACAGGCGTTTTGTCAAATCTGTGTAAATTATCGCTCCTGTTTCATCATCGCTGATTATAGCGCCTAGCAGATAGCCATCGGCCACCTCTCTGCACGGCGGTTCCAAGCAATGGCGACATTGATCCGGGAAAAAATTCCATGTTACTTTCCCATTGATTTCGTGTTCCGTAAACCTGACCAGTTTATATGTAAATGGATTCAGGTCAACCGGGTTCTGATGACTTCCCCACTGTTTGGTCTTTGTCCCAGGTAAGCCATGCCATTCTTTACAGGCGACCTGACAACCTCTACAGGCGGTACACCTCGTTGTATCGATGAAAAATGTCTTTGACATTTCTTTTTCCTCCCTATGAGTTAATAGTTATATATCAACCGGCCATTTTACTATCGAGATAATTCTCTGAGTCTCTTGGCCTTTTTAATGTTCACACAGCATGCTTTGAATTCAGGTATGGTTGTGTTTGGGTCGCCCGCACTGATACACAGACGGTTGGTTGCGTCACCCGCACCAGGCGTCATCCAACCAAAGCAGAAGGGCATACCAACTTCATGAACCGTTTTACCCATCACTTTGAATGGCCTTATACGCATGGTTACCATCGCTATTGCTTCTACCCGGCCTCTCGTATTTTCCACAATGACGGGGTCGCCGTTTTTGATACCCTTTTCCTTGGCCAGCTCGGGACTCATCTCCACATAGAGCTGTGGTTCCGCTTCAAGGAGCCATGGCACAGCCCTTGTTTCACTTCCACCACACCAATGTTCGGTCACGCTGTAAGTCGTCAAAACGATAGGATAACGCGGGTCCGCCGGCCTAGCTCTCTTGTCGGCATCACTATCTATAATTTTGGCACAAGGATTGTTCAGCTGTTTGGAAAATGGATGCTTTTTAATCGGGGTTTCAATTGGTTCATAATGTTCAGGAAATGGTCCTTCCGCCCTGCCGGGACCAAAGAGTTGACCATGCCCTTCTTTCCGCATAATGAAAGGATATTTTCCTTTGCCGGTTGCCATCGGCGGCCAACCACCATCCGGCACATCGCCTATCCACTTGTTTTCCTTCCATTCGATAACAGCTCTTTCAGGATCCCAGGGTCTTCCATTCTTATCTACCGAAGCCCTGTTATAGAGGATTCTTCTATTAACGGGCCAGCACCATGAAAAGTTGGGATAGAGGCCGATCTTTGCCTGCATCGGGGTCTGGGAGTAATCACGTCGCTTGGCCTTGTTACCGTCTTCTTCCGTATAGCTTCCGGCATAAAGCCAGTTAAGGCAGACCGTTGAACCGTCATCCTTTAGGGCTCCGAAACTGGGTACCTGCTGACCTTTTTTGGGTCCTTCGGTATAATAACCGTTGATTTTCTTAGCCATCTTTTCTGCGTCGTAATTGCTGGGCCAATCGAGCTTTAAGATAGGATCCGCAAAGACACCGTCTTGCTTCCGGTAAAGGTCTCTAACTTTATTCATAATCTCCACCATTATCTGTCCCATCGATTTTGATTGACCTTGAGGCTCGGTCGCTGCGTAATGCCATAACAGCCAGCGCCCGCTGTTGCTTACACTCCCTTCCTTTTCAACTTTGTGACATGAAGGCAGCAAAAAGACCTCTGTCTTTATCTTTTTGGGATCCGCACCCGGACGGTGCCAGAAATCTGTTGTCTCATTATGGTGAATCTCGGCAATTGATAACCAGTCCAAGTTCTCCATTGCTTTTCTGACCTTGTTGGAGTTTGGCACGCTGCTCGCCGGACCAGTTGCCCAGATGTTGCCGCCCTTTATCTTACCTTTATACATCCTGTCAAAAAGGTAAAGATAAGAGTAATCTTCCCCTTTATCAACTTTTGGAAGCCAGTCATAACCAAAACCGTTTTCCTTGGTAGCACTGTCTCCGAACCAGCCTTTTAATAAACTTACCGTGTACTTTGGATAGTTCTGCCACCAGTTGGCACTCATGGGATCATGACTTACCGGTGTTGTTGCCTTAAGATAATCCTCCAATGTAGGCAAGTCACCACGCGGCACTGCGAGATAGCCGGGTAAGATATGCCATAAGATGCAGTGGTCCGTTGAACCCTGGACATTCGGTTCACCCCGCAGAGCGTTGATTCCGCCTCCGGCGACGCCGATATTACCCAGCATAAGCTGAATAATGGCGCTTGCCCGAATATTCTGAACACCGACTGTATGCTGAGTCCATCCCAAAGCATACATAACTGTTCCCGCCTTATCGGGTGCTCCCGTAGAAGCATAGGCACTATATACTTTGAGCAGATTATCCTTTGATACACCGGTGGTGGCTGAAACGTCGTCTAAATTATACCGGTCATAGTGTTTCTTCAAAAGCTGGAAGACGCATCTCGGATGTTTGAGAGTTTTGTCTTTTTTAGGATTTCCATTCCCGTCCAGCTCAAATTGCCATTGAGACTTATCATAGATTTTTGTCTTCGGGTTATATCCGGTAAACAAACCATCATTAAATTCAAATTTCTTACTTACAATGAAGGAAGCGTTTGTATACTCCGTCACATACTCTTGAAAATATTTCTTGTTCTCAATAATATATTTTATCATACCGCCCATGAAAGGAATATCTGTACCCGAACGGAGGGGCACATGAAAATCAGACCTGGCGGATGTTCTGGAAAACTTGGGATCAACATGAATAATTGTGGCCCCTCTTTCTTCTTTAGCTTTTAAGACCCATTTGAAACATATCGGGTGATGCTCTGCGGCATTGCTGCCCATGATCAAAGCACAATCTGTATTTTTGATATCGATCCAGTGATTGGTCATCGCACCGCGTCCGAACGACTCTGCCAGAGCCGCAACAGTAGCGCTGTGTCAGATACGTGCCTGATGGTCGAAGTGGACTATCCCCTGTGCCCTGATAGCCTGATGCACCAATGCACACTCCTCATTGTCCAGCTGAGAAGAACCCAGATGAAACATTGATTCCACGCGATTAACCCGCTCTTTTTTATCATTATATTCCTTAAAGTCCCTATCCCTGGTCTCTTTTATCCGGTGAGCAAGACGATCCAATATCCAGTCCCAGCTTTTCTCTTCCCAGCGGTCACTGTAAGGCGCCCGGTAAAGAGGTTTAAAAAGGCGGTGGTCACTGTTAATCATGGCTAACGTGGAAGCACCTTTAGAGCACAACGCTCCCTCGCTTACCGGATAACCGGGATCGCCTTCCGCACTGATAACTTTACCATCTTTTACATGACAGATAAGATGGCAGGAAACAGAACAGAATCCACAGATAGAAATAACTTCCTTCGCTCCTTTAATTTTCAATTTAGCTGCATGAGCTTTTATGGGCCTCAAGTCAAAACCGACTTGACTGAGGGCAATACTCACTGCCCCGAGACCCGTCACCTTCATAAAACCTCGTCGTGTAATTTTCATTTGTTACCTCCTCCTATTATAAAAAGAATATTTACATTTTTCGGTTACAATCTCGTCTCGCATTTTATCAACCGCAAATAACATAACGATGAGAGGCTGTCAAGCATTTTGTCAATGATTTCAGTATGTTATTTTTAGCATATGCCTGTAATGAGTCCTCGCTTCTGTATACTAAGGGGATTCAATTCCTGAAATCTAAATGAAGAGTGACTCGGAGAAGAAAGGATAATAGAGATGAAATTTTTGTAGTAAGAGCCGGAATACATTCCATGGATATGTGGCATTGTAAATTGTACCGATCCAACAATCCCGCAGGTAAGGATGGCTTCAGCGGCGACCGGATTAGCACTGAGGATGGAAGTTTTTGAGCATTTGCTGACACAGTACTGAAAATGGCGATTTCCACCATTTCAGAGGTAATATCATTAAGTTACGATGCTTTACTCGCGCATTTTCTCCTTACGTATCTCGGTAGACCAGGGGAATATCTCCCTGGCTTCCTTGAGGGCTTCTTGTTCAACCTTGTCAAGCCAAAACTGAAATTTTTCCATCAACTCTTTGCCGAGCTCCGATAGTTGATACCTTCTATTTTTGCCTGTCTTGACAATCAGCTTATATCCCAATATATCTTCGGTTTTCCTTATTTTCCCCCATGCTGCTCGATAAGACATGCCCATGTTCTCCGCTGCCTTTTTTAACGACCCATATTTCTCTATGTTATTAAGAAGTGTTGCGCGGCCGGATCCAAAAAGAACACCACTATCTGTTTCCAGCCAGACATGCAGCCTTACCGTCGGGTTATTCTTATCCATGGTGAATTTTCCTTGTTCAATTATTGACTATAATAAAAATTATATAACAGATGTGAAGCTCCCCGCCCACAGGGCGGGGAGCTTCCCGGCAAGGAAATCGAAGATTCATGAGCAAAGCGAATAATATATTCCTTTTATATTGCGCCCCTTACCCCGCCTACAAGGCGGGGCTTACGGGTGTGTTCCCGGTCATCTCCCGTAAGAATAAAGATTCACTAAAATGGCTTTGGTTCCTTCTTTTGTATATGTCAATAATGACATAATATAAGAACAAAGCCAATTGTCAAGATAAATTTGTTTTTAAACGGCGTAAACAGCGGGGAGCTTCAATTTAAAAATTGGATGTGGAAAATAAAATCCAGCCAATTAGAAATATTATAGTGAACTGAACCAATATCCAACTTTTCGAATGTTTTCATGAAAGATCGGGAGAATTGTTGACGTCTCAACTTTCGAATATAATCTTTCCTGTGTCTTTTAAGTTATAACCGGGCAAAGTATGGGAGAGTCTGCTAATCTGTACCGGATCTATACAAGCTATCAGGTCTTGCATGACCTTTGTAGACCAAAGCTCTCTCGGGACAACAAGGTCAAATCTTTCCTCTTTAAGTGGAACAAAATCGAGGGGAAAAAGGTAGGCAACATACTCGATACTCAGTCCCACATCCGCCTCGCCAAAGAAAACCTTGAGAGCTACCTCCAAATGTGTGTTTACCTCATTAGCAAAAGATGTAATCTCCTTGTTATCCGAGCCCTTTTCCTTTAAGAGATATTCAAGCAGTATTCTTGTGCCGGATCCCTCATTTCTATTTATAAATCTTGCCTTCTTTTCTATTACATCCTTTAAACCCTTGATACCCAGGGGGTTCCCTTTTTGTAAAATCAGTCCTTGTTTCCTGTGCCACAGATTGACGACCACATACCTTTGCCCGGAAAGTACTCTGCTGAGAATGGGAAGATTATATTCTCCTGTTTCCATATCCAGAAGATGGGTGCAACATGCCTGCCCTTTTTTCCGAGCAAGGGCATGGATGCCCCTCAGGCTGCCCAGCGATGAGTAAAAGGTCAAGGTCTCGGGAAATTTCTCCCTGTTATAAACGGACAAAAACCTTGCCAGGAGAATATCGTCACTCCCCATAATCAGGATGTCTTTTCCCCTTTGAACATTTTCGTCTATCCACCGCCGAATGTGCCCTTCAGGAAAGAGCCACTTCCCCGCAATATTCACGTGAGGAAGACCCCCCTCTTTCACCAGCTGATATATCTTCTTTTCATTAAGCCTCAAAAGATCGGCCAGTTCTTTTGTGGTGAGCATTTCTTTCATAAATTTTTTCTATCAAGAAATAGCGAACATGTCAATGCTGAGATAAATAATAACAATTAATCTTTAATTATAACGAATGTGTATTTATATTGACATTTAATGACAATTTAGGTAGATACATGCTTAATTTAACAGCCCTCATTCCCTGGGAGGCTGCCCAAGAAATGGAGATCAAGGAAAGAAAATTATAGCTAAGATCGTGTTTAAGTTCAAACTTATAAAAGAAGGAGGATAAAAGTGAAAAGAAGGATATTGTTAAAGGAAAGTATATTAATTCTTGCTATCTTTATGGCAGGCCTGCTGGTCTATCCCCAGTTCGGATTTGCAAAAGATATGCTTCTTGTCTATTCAGGAGCCGGGATGAGAAAGCCGATGGATAAGATTGGAGTAGCTTTTGAGAAGAAATATGGCGTGGCAGTGAATTACAATTATGCCGGTTCGAATACCCTCTTAAGTCAGATAGAGCTAACAAAAAGAGGAGATGTCTATATGCCCGGGGCAACAATGTACATAAATAAAGCTAAGGAGAAGGGATTTGTCGATTATGAAAAACCAGTGGCATATCATATACCGGTGATAGCGGTCCCTAAGGGAAATCCAGCGAAGATAACGAGTTTAAAAGATCTTACCAAACCTAAAGTGAAGATTGTATTTGGAGATCCAAAGGCAGCCGCCTGTGGCAAAATTGCAAATAAGATACTTAAGAAAAACAATCTCTATAATAAAGTCTGGGAAAACGTTGTTGCCACTGCCGGGACGGTAAATGAGCTGGTAGTTTATATATCTATGAGGCAGGCAGATGCGTCTATAATCTGGAAAGCCTCTCTGCTGGGAACGGAGGATAAGACGGATATTATCGAAATACCAAAACAACAGAACTGCATAAAGGTAATTCCCATAGGCAGGCTGACATTTTCTAAGGACAAAAAAATGGCAAAAGAATTTGTGGCCTTTGTTGCATCCAGTGAAGGAAAAAGGATATTTGAAAAATGTGGCTTCACCACATATCCAAATTCAAGATATGGAAAATAGGAGGTATATATTATGGAGATAAGCGCAAGAAATAGATTGGAAGGCACTGTCAAGGAAATTAAGTTGGGACAAGTTATGGCTGAAATTACTCTCAAGATAGGGGAGAATGAGCTAACTGGCCTAGTAACAAAGACATCGGCTGAGCGATTGGGATTAAAGGTTGGCGACAGGGCATTTGCTTTAGTTAAAGCTACGGAAGTAATGGTAGGTAAAGAGTAAATATTGTTTGTCTGGATATGCATTGTGAGGCCACATCACTAAAATAACTGCCCAAACCTTGGATATCTGAAGTGATCAAAAGATTTGAGCTTTGCGGTGCCGCAAGCTCTGGATGCCTGTATTATGCAACCACTGGAATTAACAATGTTAAACAAATTTAATACATCAAAAATCAAGATCGTTACAATACTTTTTAGTCTGCTTCTTGCCACTTTTATTTTAGTGCAGATTATATGCGTCGTAACCCATACTACGCTTCCGGCGCTGATCACAAGCATCTGTTCACAAGAGATACTGTTTGCCATAGAACTAAGCCTTCTAACTTCTTTTATATCGACCATTTTGTGTATTATCATATCGATACCGACGGCATACGCACTTGCCAGGTACGACTTCTTTGGAAAGAGCCTGATCAATACCATACTGGATGCTCCGTTAGCCTTACCACCATTAGTCGCCGGTGTGGGTTTGTTGATACTGTTCGGTACCACACCATTCGGGAAAACGCTTGCCGAAGCCGGACTTGTCTTTGTCTTTACACCGCTTGGAATAATAATCGCCCAGTTTTTTGTAAATGTTCCCTTTATGTTCAGGATACTGCGGGGAACATTTCAGGGCATAAATCCGAGATATGAACACGTAGCTCAGACACTTGGTTGCACGGAGTTTCAGGCATTCTGGCATGTCACACTGCCGATGGCAAAAAATGGGCTTTTAGCCGGATCTATCATAACGTGGTCAAAAGGGATAGGCGAGTTCGGGGCGGCGCTGATGTTAGCCGGGGCAACAAGGATGAAGACGGAGACATTACCCATTTCGTTATACCTGAACATGTCGTGTGGAGAGCTTGACCTGGCCATTGCTGCCGCAACGATCCTGATCATAATTTCCTTGGGGTCTCTCTTCATTTTTGAGAGGTATGGAGGGTTCGCCAGGGTGTTCTAAGAATGATAAGAATTGAGAATATATACAAGAATCTGGGTGAATTCTTTTTAAAGGATGTCACGCTCGATATAGGAACAGGCGATTACTTGATGATATTAGGTCCTACCGGGGCAGGGAAGACTATTCTCCTGGAGGTAATCGCCGGCATTTATCACCCTGATAGTGGCAAGCTCCTGATGGACGGAAAAGATATTACAAATATCCCTCCAAGAAGGAGGAATATCAGCATGGTTTATCAGGATTATATGCTTTTCCCCCATTTGACCGTGGAAAAGAATATTGCCTTTGGCCTGAGGTTAAAGAAGATTCCGAAAGAAAAGACCAAAGAGAAGATAGAGGAGATTGCACGGATGCTGAATATCCGTCATCTGTTTCATCGCTTTCCCGGCACCTTGAGTGGAGGTGAAAAGCAGAGAATCGCCATAGCGCGGGCGATGGTGACGGAACCCAATGCGCTGCTTTTAGATGAGCCTTTATCCGCACTGGATACACAAACAAGAGAAAGCCTACGGTACGAGTTAAAAAAGATTCACTCAGTTACCAAAAGTACTATAGTTCACGTAACGCACAACTTTGAAGAGGTATTTTCTCTTGGGAACTCTGTGGCGGTGATGAATGAGGGAAAGATCATTCAGGTGGGCAAGCCGGATGATGTATTCAGAAAACCTAACTGCGAATTCGTCGCAAACTTTGTCGGGGTTGAGAACCTGTTCAGAGGCAAATCTACTGTTAATAATGGTATTTCTGATATTGATATTGACGGGTCAACAATTGTATCTACTACTTGTAAGTCAGGAGATTGCACCGTCTCCATCAGGCCAGAGGATATCTTGATTTCAAGAAATAAAATAGAGTCAAGCGCCAGAAATTCATTTAGTGGAAAGGTAGTAAGTGTTATTGATAAGGGCGCAACAATTAAAATAGTGGCTGATTGCGGTATTTCCATTTCTGCCATAATAACAAGGCGATCGTTGGATGATATGAGGTTAAAGGAAGGAATATCAGCGTATCTTACCTTTAAGGCGTCCGATGTTCATTTTATTTAGTATGGTGAAAAAGCTGTTAAAATCAAACTTATAGAAGGAGAATATGAAAATGGATAGGAAAAGATCAATTTTGATGATTACACTGGTTTTGACATTTTTTGTAACAGGCTTGCTGGTCTATCCGCAGACAGGATGGACAGGTGAGAATCAACCAACTGGCAAGGTGATTATCTTCCATGCAGGGAGTCTGACCATTCCTTTTGCCAAGATGGAGAAGGTATTTGAAGCTAAATACCCCGGTGTTGACATTAACAGGGAACCGGCGGGAAGTCGCAAATGCGCGAGGAAAATCAGCGATCTGAAAAAACCTTGCGATATCATGGCCTCCGCAGATTTCACCGTTATTGATGGGTTACTCATTCCTGAATATGCGAATTGGAATATCAGATTTGCCACCAACCGGCTTGTCCTTTGTTATACGGATAAAAGTAGATATGCCGATAAGATTAATGCTGATAATTGGTACGAAATTCTCCAAAAAAAGGGTGTTGTATGGGGGCATGCCGATCCAAATGCCGATCCCTGTGGTTACCGGTCGGTAATGGTTCTTCAATTAGCTGAAAAGTACTATAAGAAACCGGGACTTTATCAAAGGCTTATTAATAGCCGTCCAAAGGAAAATATCAGGCCTAAATCGGTGGAACTGGTTGCCCTTCTACAAACCGGAAATATGGATTACGCTTGGGAATACCGGTCGGTAGCGGTTCAGCATGGTCTCAAATTTCTTGAACTTCCCGATGATATAAACTTGGGGAATTATAAGCATGACAACTTCTATAAGGAAGCGGTAGTAGAGCTCACCGGTAAAAAACCGGGTACCACCGTAAAGAAGAAGGGGAAATCTTGCACTTACGGAATTACTCTGATAAAGAATGCACCCAATAGAGAAGCAGCAATCGCCTTTTTAAAATATTTGCTTGAACCTCAGGAAGGACTTAAAATTCTCAAAGAGATGGGGCAACCTCCTTTTATACCATGCAGGGTCCCCACGGCAAAGATGAAGGCCCAACTTCCGGAAGAACTGCAAGGACTTGTAGAGATCAAAGAATAGGGCAGGATTTTTAGTCATGCCTGACAGGGCAATCCTGAAGCTCTATTTTGCTTTAAGGGTCGGGTTTTACGCCCGACCCTCACCATACTAACTAATATGCTCGTAATATTTCTTCCCACCGGAGGAAGGTAAGAAGGCAATATTGGATGACGAAAAAAGAACCGTTTTTCTGGATAACTATTTCATGCGGTTTTGTAATTATGGCCTTTATCCTTCTCCCCCTCGTCGAAATGATGACTGCGCCTTCTTTTGCCATGCTCAAGGAAACCATTAAGGACAAAGATGTTGTGCGGTCGATCTGGTTGAGTATCTACACGGCAGGACTGGCCGCCCTTATCTCCTTTGTCTTTGGGACACCTCTTGCGTATCTGCTCGCCCGAACCAACTTCAGGGGAAAAAGATTGGTTGAAAGCATCATTGATCTTCCCATCGTCATTCCTCATCCTGTTGTCGGAATTGCGATTCTCAGTGTTGCTGGGAGAAATCATTGGGTCGGTCAGGTTGCAAGCGAACTGGGTATTCGGATTATGGGAAGTGTAACCGGAATTGTAGTTGTTTTGACCTTTGTGGGTATGCCATTTTACATAAATGCAGTTAAAGAGGGTTTTGAAACTATCTCTCCCAGGCTGGAAAAAGTTTCACGAAGTCTGGGTGCATCCATGTTCAGCACATTCTTACGGATTACATTTCCACTTGCCTGGCGTAGCATGCTCACCGGTATCATAATGTGTTCCGCCCGGGCGATCAGTGAGTTCGGAGCGGTCGTAATAGTCGCCTATCATCCTATGATCGCACCGGTAATGATTTATGAACGTTTTGAGGCATATGGTTTGAAATATTCCCAACCGGTTGCAGTATGGCTTGTTTTCATTTGCCTCTTACTGTTCCTAATCCTGCGTGTCCTGACTTCGCCTCAGAAAAAGGAAACATGATAAAGACAGAGAATCTTAACGTAAGCCTGCCGGGATTTCATCTCCATAATATCAATCTTGCCATAGAAGAAGGCGGTTTCTTTGTCCTGATGGGTCCCACCGGAGCCGGTAAGACAGTTCTTCTGGAAGCAGTGGCCGGCTTGATTCCCGTGAAAAATGGACGGATAATTATCGAAGGGAAAGATGTTGCCGGATTGCCATCTGAGAAACGGGGAATTAGTATTGTCTATCAGGACTATGCTCTTTTTCCTCACCTAACCGTTATCGACAATATTAAATACGGTCTCCACTTTCAGAAAATTGACAAAAAAGAAGCCGATCAGAGACTGAATTCCCTAATTCACCAACTTGATCTTGCAACCCTTGAGAAGCGCTTTCCTGCAAATCTGAGCGGTGGCGAGTTGCAGAGGGTTGCCCTCGCACGGGCGCTTATGGTCAACCCCAGAATACTCCTTCTTGATGAGCCGCTTTCAGCCTTGGATCCTCGCTTCAGGGAAGAGATACGCAGTGGGCTGAAGAAACTTCACCAATCTTCCAAGGTAACTTTTTTCATGGTAACTCATGATTTTGCGGATGCGCTGTCTCTTGCGGAAAAGGCCGCTGTGATGAATCATGGGAGAATAGAGCAGATTGGTAGTGTTGAAGATATTTTTCAAAGACCATGCTCAAAGTTTGTGGCAGATTTTGTGGGAATGAAAAATCTCTTTTCAGCGAGGTTCAGCGGTTCGAAGGCCACCATCGATAATCTGGAAATCGAACTCGGCAGGAATCCTGTTAACAGTCACGGATACATAGCCATAAGGCCCGAGGACATTGTACTCAGCAAAGAATCATTCACCTCAAGTATGAGAAATGCATTCAAAGGAACTGTTTCAGTGGTGTTTGACAGGGGATTTTACTATGAAGTTCACGTCAGGGTAGGTGAAGCAATCTTCAAATCACTTATCACTAAAAGATCCCTTTTCGAACTGAAGATTCAGGAAGGGATTGAAATCTACGTTTCTTTTAAATCAACCGCTATCCATAATTTCTAAGGTTTTCATTATAAAGGACGATCGGTGATGAGATTACTTGAATTTCAAAATTGTATGTGGGAAATAAAATCCGGCAAATTACAGATATTATAGTGAACTGAAGCAATATCCAACTTTTCGAATGTTTTCATGAAAGATCGGGAGAATTGTTGACGTCTCAACTTTCGAATATAATCTTTCCTGTGTCTTTTAAGTTATAACCGGGCAAAGTATGGGAGAGTCTGCTAATCTGTACCGGATCTATACAAGCTATCAGGCCTTGCATGACCTTTGTAGACCAAAGCTCCCTCGGAACAACAAGGTCAAATCTTTCCTCTTTAAGTGGAACAAAATCGAGGGAAAAAAGGTGGGCAACATACTCGATACCCAGACCCGCATCCGCCTCGCCAAAGAAAATCTTGAGAGCTACTCCCAAATGTGTATTTACCTCATTAGCAAAAGATGTAATCTCCTTGTTATCCCAGCCTTTTTCCTTTAAGAGATATTCAAGCAGCATCCTTGTGCCGGACCCCTCATTTCTATTTACAAACCTTGCCTTCTTTTCTATTACATCCTTTAAACCCTTGATGCCCAAGGAGTTCCCTTGTTTTAAAATCAGTCCCTGTTTCCTATGCCACAGATTGACGACCACATACCTGTCCTTTTTAATCCTTACGGCATAATTGCCGTCAATCCTGCAAAGTATCCTCACGTAAATTATTTGAAGGCCATGGCTCTAATTGGCTGGGTTACTTCACAGGAGGGGCAGAAGATCATCAAGGGATTTGGAAAAGAAAAATTCGGCCGACCTCTTTTCATTCCGGTAGCCGTGCCTAATCCTCAATAAGCGGAAAAGATATGGAATACATCCTGGGTGGCATAAAAGAGGCCCTAAAATTAATCCTTTCCATGGATACGGATATTTTCAGCGCAGTTTTTCTTTCTTTGAGGGTTTCTGCCACTGCCACCCTCTTTTCCTCTTTGGTAGGAGTGCCTCTGGGTTTTGTCATTGGAAGTAGCAAGTTTTGGGGCAAAAACGCCATTATCACCATATTTAATACCCTCCTGGCCCTTCCCACGGTAGTAGTGGGACTTCTGGTTTATTCCTTCATATCCCGTCAGGGTCCTTTGGGTACTCTGGGACTCCTTTTTACCCCTAACGCAATGGTGATTGGACAATTTATACTGGCTACACCCATAATCGTCGCACTGACCATATCCGCCACCCAGGGAGTAGACACAAGGGTACGGCTTACCGCCATGACCCTTGGAGCCGGTCCCTTCCAGACTGCGTTGGCCATTCTGTCGGAAGCGAGATTTGCCCTGATGGCCGCTGTAATTGCCGGATTTGGCAGGGTAATCGCCGAAGTAGGCTGTGCCATCATGATCGGAGGAAATATCCGGGGATATACACGGATCATGACTACCGCCATAGCCCTGGAAACATCCAAAGGGGAGTTTGGGTTCGGCCTCGCCCTGGGATTTATCCTTCTTACCGTGGCCTTTTCTATAAATATACTTTTCCACTACGCCCAGTCGAAAAGGGATTGAAAAGATGAATTCGTTCCAATATGAGATTAACAACCTGACGAAGGCCTATAACGGCAAAAAGGTGCTTGATATTCCTCACCTCGCTATCAAAAAAGGGTCGATCTTAGGGGTGATGGGACCGAATGGCGGAGGAAAGACCACTTTTCTTTCTATCATCTCCCTCCTTCTGCCCCCCACTTCGGGAAAGGTCTACTTCGAGGGAGCGGATACAGGCAATGCTGATCAAAGTTCACTCAGGCAGAGGATGACTCTGATCCTCCAAAATCCCCTCCTCTTCAACACCACGGTGGAGAAAAACATTGCTTACGGTCTTAAACTTCGTGGAATTGACAGAAAAAACAGAGAAAAAAAGATAGAGGAGAGCTTGAATCTGGTCGGGCTGAATGGCTTCGGAAAGAGGAGGGCAAGAGAAATTTCAGGAGGGGAAATCCAGAGAGTGGCCATTGCCAGAGCCATAGCACTGAACCCTGATGCATTGCTTCTCGATGAACCTACCGCCAACATTGACCGGGGAAGTGTAAATGTCTTAGAGAGAATATTGAAGGATTTGAATCAGAGCTTCGGGACCACCATTATTCTTACCTCCCACGATATAAATTATGCCTACCGCCTCTGTGATGAGGTGATTCACCTATTCGAGGAAAGGGTGACAAAGTCTCCCATAGAAAACCTGTTCAGAGGAAGCATTAAAAAGGAAAAAGACCTTTTCCTTTTTGATACGGGCAGGATTAAGGTTTCTGTCCTTCCTGAAAGGATTGAGTCAACCTTCATCTCCATTCCGCCTGAAGACATCATTATCTCCTTAAGTCCGATATCCACCAGCGCCTGCAACTCATTTTCCGGCAATATCACACAGTTGGCCGATACGGGAGATGCCGTCACTCTGGAAGTCGATGCGGGTGAGCGGTTACGGGTAAAAGTTACAAAGAAATCCTTCCGGGAGATGGGGTTAACTATAGGATCTTCTGTATATTTGAACTTTAAAAGTTCCAGCGTCGAGGTCTTCTAAGCAGGAATATGTCCCAATCAATGGAAACGACAGATAAGAAGCAAATGAAGTTTCCCGGTCAACGGAGAAGTGTTTTTCCTTGACCTGACCTTAAATGGAACTTCCCAATAGTTTCGATAGATTATATTTCCGCTTGACATCCTGACACATAACAATATATAAGCGTCTACTTCACACTATATCGCGTCCCCATCGTCTAGTGGCCTAGGACACTGGCCTTTCACGCCGGCAGCCGGGGTTCGACTCCCCGTGGGGACGCCAAGCAATGTCAAAGGGTTAACCCTGCATGGGTTAGCCCTTTTTATTTTACCGAGTGAAAACCTGAGTGAATTTCCGATAAATTTTTCAAGTTGTCCTTTTCGCAATATTGCATCCCACTATTGAGCAGATATGTGCAATTAAAAAATTTGCGATGGAGTTATGATACTGGCAAGCTGTTTACACTTTTTGATTCCTTCTCATCGTTACTGCTATTAAACAAATAGCGCTATTACGATTTTATGTGTCGTATTATCTTTGATTTTTTAAATTTGCCTGCTATATTGTCGGTAATCGAAAAGAGGGGGAACTTCTTCAGTTAAATAAAGTAGTCGCACTTCTCACGTACACATTCCGAACACTCTTCTGAAAAGATCAACGATTTCAAATTTAGACCCTCCTATACACTGGTAGAAATAACCGAGGAAAAGATAAAATCATTTTGTTCAGACAGGGATATCAAAAAACATTATTTGGCTCCTGTAAATCGTAAAAGAGAGGGTTACAAATAATGGACAAAAAAGATACTTATACTATTAGATTTGCTGGAATTATAATGTTGTGTAATATATTTTTTGTGTTGTTTAATTTATGTATTTTGTACTCAAACAATAAAGTAAACGAAAGATCGGAACAACTATTTGTTGGGCAGAACCGTCCTCTTGTTGAAGTTGTTCCTTTGGCAGTAAAATGCGATGATAAAAATGGTCAAGTTGCCACATATTTCAGTGTTTTGAATTATAGTGGATTTGCAGCCTATAATATAGGAATTGACCTTAAATATGGAGGATGTGGGTGGATTGGACTATGGCGCAGAGCACGTGAAGAAAAGGAAGAAAAAGGAAGTGCAAAAGGTGTAATTAGTAATAACCCTTATTATACAAGAAACAAAATATTAATACGGTATCTAAAATCTGGGAAAACAACATCAAAAGACAATAAAGGACATCCATGATAAGTTTTGTCAAGGGGAAAACGGAGATTTCCCCTGACCTTCCGGATTGACGGACTCCCGGCGGTTTTTTACTTCCCTGCCTCAACTCGATCTTTTTCTTCATCCTTTGTGGTCCGCAATAATAGATCATATGCGACCAGACATCCATTTGCTGTACCAAGGCCTGATAGGTTAACGTTACACCATATCCTTAGATGACCTCTGCAGAAGATTGAGTTTGGGTCAACCCACCGGCCTCGAAACACTATAGTCGTTGCATTGCGTTTATCGCATACACAGTCCCCAGACGGCAAGGACCGGCGGGAAGATTTTCATTTCGGCAGTTTTATATATTCATACAGCTTTTGTTTCAGGCCGCCTGCATGTCTGTGGAAAGCTTGAAATCAGCCTGTTGCCTGTCAACAGCCAGCATGTAAGCCACAAGCTTTCTCGCAACGGCAAGCGTTGCCCTGTTCCGATTACCTTTCTTCAATTCCCGATCATATACGATGGCCAGTTGCTCGTTCCAGTATGGTGCAAGCTTTGCGGCCTCAATGAGCATGGTTTGCAGATGTTTGTTCCGCTTCTTTGAGATCGGACCTCGTTGTTCCTTGCCGGCCGATTCTTTTTGTGCGCTGCACAGACCGCAGTAACTGACTGCCTTCCGAATGGATGAGAATCGTTCGGGATCGCCTATCTCCAATACCCAGGTCAGGGCCGTTATCTCTCCTATCCCAGAAATAGTCATGAGACGGTGCACCCGATCACGTATCAGGCTGTCGGTGCGAAGCGTCTCAACAAGCCGCTTCTGGAAAGAGCGAAACATCTCGTAGCTTGAACGGCTCAGCAGAAGAAGCTCCTTAACGGAAGCGGGAATTTCATCGACCCGTTCGAGAAGTTCACGGAAGTATTTCTTGCCGTGAAGGCGTTTTTTACTGTAGCTGACACCAACTTCCATGAGCAGACCTGACATCTTGTTCTGCATCTTCACTGCTGTCCGAACAATGTGGTTGCGATATCGTAATATCCGCCGCAGTTCACGAATCTCTTCCGAAAGCATGTGGCATTCAGGAAGGAGATTCACCCGTAACAGATCGGCTATCTTTTCGGCATCGGCACGATCGTTCTTCTTCTTGGCGGCCGTTATGGCTTTAAGCATCGCAGGATGAGCCACCTTCAGGGTAACGGCATGTGGCCTCAGAAAGTCGTACACCCATCCGGTGAACATAGTCGCCTCCATAGCACCTATCCAGGGTCCCGGCAAACCCTTCACCCATGCTCCCAGTGACTGCCTGTCGGCCCCTATCTTCCCTTGGTCAATCAGGTGTCCGTCGATGGCCTTAATACAATATGCTATTATCCTCTTGTGAATGTCCAATCCAATGTAGTAATATCGTTCCATGGAAACCTCCTTGTGGTTAATTTCTGGGCGAGTTCATCTCGACCCAGCAGCTTGTATATACAAGCATTTTGAACCGCCTGGAGGTTTCCTTCAACCTTTATTACTTATGCATTCAAACAGTATACTAAATTATACAGATATTGTGTTGAATTCTTCGCTAATAAAATTGAAGCTCCCCGCAACAAGTTGCGGGGAATCTCCGACTGTTAAGGAAGATTGTTATTTTTATTCGCTCGCTGTTCAGTTCAAGATACCTTTCCAATATCTTAACTCCATCGTCAATTCTAATAGTGTAGACATCTGCTATGTGACATCACTTTCTTCATAGATCAAGAGCTTTGAATTTTGTCGTTTCGAATGAGTCTTTACGACTGAGAAATCTTAATTATACAGGCCTGCTAAGATTTCTCCCTTCGGTCGAAATGACAGAATAATGGTTGAAATAACAAGAGGATGAAGGGTTTGCATAGTTCCCATAACTGCTATGACGTGAAAGGAGGTGATTTAAGGTAAAATTAAAACTGACGTAATTTGAATAAATAAGTTTCAGCCGAGTAACCAAAATGCCAAAAGACAGAATTTAAAGAACAACTAAAGAGAGGAGAAAAATCATGCCCGATAGAGTTTACAAGATTATTGAATTGGTGGGAACAAGTGATGTTTCCTGGGAGGAAGCTGCCAAACATGCGGTGGAGACTG